>Ga0310810_10000013_pt1 | contig 272912 bp, 252 predicted proteins | sample NCmetagenome_FD_207641 | JGI IMG/M metagenome (GOLD analysis project Ga0310810, IMG submission 207641) | Soil microbial communities from experimental microcosm in Duke University, North Carolina, United States - NC | ecosystem: Engineered > Artificial ecosystem > Soil microcosm > Unclassified...
CGCGTCACTGTGGGACTGGCGAGCGGCCCGTACCGCGCGCTACAGTCCCCGTGCTCGATATTGGAAATTTGGAGGGACGCAAATGGATTTCGATTATTCGCCACGCCAGAAGGAGTGGATGAAGAAAGTGGGCGACTTCATGAACGCTCACATCTACCCGGCCGAGCCGGTCTACGCGAAGCAGATGGAAGACGCGCGCGCCAAGGGAAATCCCTGGATTGTCGTGCCCATCGTCGAAGAGCTGAAGAAGAAGGCTAAGAGCCAGGGACTGTGGAATTTCTTTCTCAACGAGAGCGAACATGGCGCGGGCTTGACGAACCTCGAATATGCGCCGCTTGCCGAAATCATGGGCCGCATCGGTTTCGCTTCGGAAGTGTTCAATTGCTCGGCACCCGACACCGGCAACATGGAAGTGCTGGAGCGCTACGGCAGCAAGTACCAACAGGACAAGTGGCTGAAGCCGTTGCTCGAAGGCGAGATCCGCTCCGCATTCCTCATGACGGAGCCAGCCGTGGCATCGTCGGACGCAACCAACATTGCGACGCACATCGAGCGCAAAGGCGATCACTACGTCATCAACGGCCGCAAATGGTGGTCGTCAGGCGTCGGCGATCCACGCTGCAAGCTGATGATCGTGATGGGCAAGACCAATCCTGACGGCGGTCGCCATAGCGCGCAGTCGCAGATTTTCGTCGAGCGCGATGCGCCCGGCGTGAAAGTTCTGCGCATGCTGCCGGTGTTCGGATATGACGATGCGCCGCACGGGCATGGCGAAGTGCTGCTCGAGAACGTCAAGGTTCCGGTCGAGAACATGATCCTGGGCGAGGGCCGTGGCTTCGAGATTGCGCAAGGCCGCCTCGGACCGGGCCGCATTCACCATTGCATGCGCACGATTGGTGTCGCTGAGCGCGCGCTCGAGATCATGTGCAAGCGGCTTCTCACGCGCGAGGCGTTCGGCAAGAAGATCGCCGAGCATTCGGTATGGGAACAGCGCGTCGCCGAGGCCCGCATCAATATCGACATGTGCCGCCTCCTGACTCTCAAAGCCGCCGACATGATGGACAAGGTCGGCAACAAGGTGGCGCGTTCCGAGATCGCCGAGATCAAGGTTGCGGCACCGCGCATGGCGCTCAAGGTCATCGACGACGCGATCCAGGCCTGGGGCGGCGGTGGCGTCACATCCGATCCCGGCCTTGCCAGGATGTACTCCAGTCAACGCACCTTGCGACTCGCCGACGGCCCGGACGAGGTGCATTGCCGCACGATCGCACGACTGGAATTCGGCAAGCATGCGGAAATTCCCAGGCGCGCTGCTGCGGAGTAGTTTGCCATGCCGTCATTGCGGCCGGGTGCTGTTGCAGCATCCGGCCGCTTCTTTGTCAGTTCAGTGAGCTTTATGCCGGGGCGCCGGCGCGCTTCGCAAACATCCAGGCACGCTCCGCCAACGGGCGAACGGCCGACGCATTCTGCGCCGCATTGACATTGGCCGCTGTGCCGTCGCGGACGCGGCCGACGATGCCTTGGAGAATTCCCGCCAGGCGAAAAAAGTTATAGGCCGCGTAATAGTCCATGTTGGGCGTCTCGGTCCGTCCCGTCCGCCTGCAGTACATTGCCACATACTGATCCATGGTCGGTATGCCGAGCCCTTCATAATCGACGCCCATGATCGACCCGGCGCTCGTTCCGCGACCATCCTGCTGCCACTGCATGAGGTGATAGGTGAAGTCAGCCAAGGGATCGCCGATCGTCGACAACTCCCAATCGATGACGGCGAGCACTTTCGGCTCGGTCGGATGAAGGATCATGTTGTCGAGGCGATAGTCGCCGTGGACCACAGAAGGCTTTCCTTCGTTCGGCAAATGCGCCGGCAGCCACTCGATGAGTTTGTTCATCTCATCGATCGTCTCGGTCTCGGACATCTGATATTGCTTGGTCCAGCGCGAAATCTGGCGCGCCACATAGGCCGTGGGCTTGCCGAATTCCGCCAGACCGATTTTCACGTAGTCGAGATTGTGCAACCGAGCGAGCGTCTCGTTCATTGCGTCGTAGGTCGCCCAGCGCTGCTTCTTGTCCATGCCAGGAAGCACGCCTTCCCAAATGACGCGACCCTCGACGCAATCCATCACATAGAACATCGTTCCCGTGATGCTCTCGTCTTCGCAGAGCAGATAGGGCTTGGCGACGGGAAACCCCGTCGGATAGAGCGCCGAGATCACCTTGAACTCGCGGTCGACGGCATGCGCGCTGGGCAAAAGCTTTCCCGGCGGCTTGCGGCGCATGACATACTTGCGGTTCGGAGTGACGAGTTGATAGGTCGGGTTCGACTGGCCGCCTTTGAACTGGCGCACTTCGAGTGGTGTCTGAAAGCCCGCGATGCGATCGGCTAAATAAGTTTCCAGCTTCTTCACATCGAAGGCATGCGCGGCCGTGACCTCCTTGGTACCGGAGTAGGTTTCCTGACGGCTGACGCCTGCCTGGCTCATCAAATTACTCCCCGGGTGCTTGCTGGCGTCATTTTTGGCCCGCCTTGCGGGCGCGCACAAGCCTATTGCGCCCGCTCGCGCGCCAGCGCGCGCCAGCCGATATCGCGACGGCTGAACGAGCCTTCCCAATGGATGGTGTCGACGGCAGCATAGGCGCGGGCCTGTGCCTCGGCGACGGTTGAGCCCGTTGCGGTGACGCTCAAGACGCGACCGCCGACGGCGACGATCTGACCATCTCTCTGTTCCGTCCCGGCATGGAAGATTTGCACGCCGGGAAGCTTTGCAGCCTCATCGAGGCCGTGAATGACGTGGCCTTTTTCGTAAGCGCCCGGATAGCCTTTCGACGCCATCACGACCGTAAGTGCAGTGTCGTCGCTCCAGCGCAAATCGACCTCGTTCAGCATGCCGTCCCGCATCGCCAGCAACACCGTGAGCAGATCGCTCTTCAGCCGCGGCATCATCACCTGGGCTTCCGGGTCGCCGAAGCGGCAATTGTATTCAACCAGCTTTGGTCCCGCCTTTGTGAACATCAATCCCAGATACACTGCGCCGACATAAGGCATGCTCTTGGCGCGCATCGCCGCGACGGTCGGCAGGATGAAGCGCTCCATTGCCACCGCTTCCATCGCCGGCGGCAGCACGGGAGCAGGAGAGTAGGCGCCCATCCCGCCGGTGTTCGGCCCCATGTCACCGTCGAAGACGCGCTTGTGGTCCTGCGCGCCGACCAGCGGAATGACGTTCGTGCCGTCGCTCAGCGCGAAGAAGCTGCCTTCCTCGCCGGACATGAATTCTTCGACCACGACTTGCGGGCGCTCCGTGCCGAAGCCGCCTTCAAACACGAAGTCGATGGCCTTGTGCGATTCAGCCGATGTCTCTGCGACGACCACGCCTTTGCCCAGCGCCGGTCCATCTGCCTTGATGACTACGGGAAGCCCCAATGTGTCGGCGAAAGCCTTCGCCGCTTTCGGCTCGCTGAACCGTCGATACGCCGCCGTCGGGATTCCGAATTCCGCGCACAAGTCCTTCACGAACCCTTTGGAGCCTTCGAGAATGGCGGCCGCTTTGCTCGGACCGCTGGCGCGAATGCCTGCCGCCTCGAACACATCCCACAAACCGCCGATCAGCGGCGCATCCATGCCGATGACGGCGAAGTCGATCTTCTTGTCTTTGGCAAATGCGACGAGACCGTCGAAGTCCATGGCGGTGATCGGCACGCGCTCCGCGACTTGCGCAATTCCCGCATTCCCCGGTGCGCAATAGAGCTTGGTCAGAAGCGGGCTGGCACTCAGCGCCCATGCCAACGCGTGCTCCCGTCCGCCGGAACCAACCAGAAGAACTCTCATGGACAAACCCTTGCTGCCGAACGACGAATTTCCGGACTCACTTCGCCGCAGTTCCTATATCATTGGAATCATGTCGGAAGCAGTCACACGCGCCAACCTGCCGGAATATTCTGTGAGCGAGGTCTCCGCCGCCCTCAAGCGGACGGTGGAGGACGCGTTCCCGTTCGTGCGCGTCCGCGGCGAGGTCAGCAAGGTCACGTTTCAATCGTCGGGGCACGTCTATTTCGACCTGAAGGACGACCTGGCGGTCCTGAACGCGGTCTGCTGGCGCATGACCGCGCAGCGGCTCAAGGTCAAGCCGCAACAGGGCCTCGAAGTCGTCTGTACCGGCCGCATTTCGACCTACGCCGGGTCGTCGCGCTATCAACTCATCGTCGACCAAGTCGAACTCGCCGGTTTGGGTGCGCTCATGGCGCTCCTGGAGGAGCGCAAAAAAAAGCTGGCGGCGGAAGGACTGTTTGCGGCCGATAAGAAACGCAAGCTGCCATTTCTCCCGGAAGTCATCGGCGTGATCACGTCTCCGACGGGCGCCGTTATCCGCGACATCATGCACCGGCTCGACGCACGATTTTCCCGCCGCGTCCTGCTCTGGCCGGTGTCGGTCCAAGGCGAGTGGGCCGCGGCCGAAGTGGCTGCGGCCATCCGCGGATTTAATGCGATCAGGCCCGGCGGCCCCGTGCCCCGACCGGACCTGCTGATTGTTGCACGCGGCGGCGGCTCGATCGAGGACCTTATGGCGTTCAACGAGGAGTCTGTCGTTCGCGCTGTCTTCGAAGGGACCATCCCGCTGATCTCGGCGGTTGGCCACGAGACCGACACAACTCTGATCGACTTTGTTTCGGATATGCGCGCACCCACGCCAACCGCCGCTGCCGAGATGGCGGTTCCCGTACGCTCCGAACTGCTCGCGCAGACGCTCGATTTGGAACGGCGCTTCATACGCTGCTTCACCGCACGGATGGACGAAAAACGCAGGCATCTCGCTCAGACCGCGCGCGTCTTGCCGCGCGCCGAACAGCTGTTCGCGGGATCGCGCCAGAGGCTGGATTTTGTCAGTGGTCGTCTCAATTCGGGGCTGAGGAGCAATCTGCAGGAACATAGTCGAGCCCTCACAAGGTTCGGGGCCCAGCTTCGACCAAGTCTTCTGACCCGACGCTTTGGTCAGGCGCGCGACGCCAACGCCGCACTGGCCCGGAGCCTGGTCCAGGCTCAGAGGACGCGACTGCGGCAACTCAGCAAGCAACTGGACGCGGTAGCGCGAGTGATGGAGAGCGTATCCTTCCGCTCGGTATTGGAGCGTGGCTTTGTTTTGGTGCGCGGCGAAGGCGGCAGAATTCGGCGGCGCGCCGAAGCCGTGCTCGCCGGCGAAACGCTCGCGCTTACGTTTGCCGATGGTGTACGGACCGCGGTGGCCGAGGGGACGGTTGTCCCGAAAACAAAGAAGCGCTCGAAGAAACCCGATGACGAACAGGACAGTTTGTTTTAGCGAGCCCGATGGATAGACTTGCCGCATGAACAAGATGGAACGTGAGCTACGACCGGAGGGACTCGCCGAGGTTGAATATCTCGATGGCGAATACCGCGTCGTGAAAGCCGGCTCATTCGTCCTCTGCGCCGTGACGGGCGTTCACATACCACTTGAGGCGCTGCGCTATTGGAGCGTGGATCTTCAGGAGGCCTACGCCAACCCGGCGGTGGCGCTGAAGCGCATGCAGGAAGCCGGAAAGACTCCAAAATGATCTCACGCCGGGCGCTCCTGGTGGGTGGATCCGCACTCACCATGGTGCCGCTTGTCGTCCGTGCCGATCGTTCACGTCTGGATCTGACCGGTTCCATGGAGCAGGGCAGCTTGATCGTCGGGCGTACTGAGCCCGGCGCACGCGTCACGTTCGACTCCGTTCGATTGAACGTCTCGCCTGACGGCATATTTGCTTGCGGGTTGGAGTGGGATCGCACGAAGCCGGCGCATCTCTTCGTCACGTTTGCCGATGGAACGACCCAAACTCGCGATCTGACCCCGATCGCGCGCCAATATCCTATTCAACGCGTCACCGGGCTGCCGCCCAGCACGGTTTCGCCTTCGCCTGAGGAGTTGGAGCGTATTGGTCGAGAGCACGAGCAACTCGTGGAGGCCAGAAAGAAGGACAGTAACGCCGTTTGGTTTGCGGAACCGTTCGATTGGCCGGCGCCGGGGATCTTGAGCGGTGTTTTTGGCAGCCAACGCATCGATAACGGCAAACCGATGTCGCCGCATTTCGGTGTCGACATGGCCAACGCTGAGGGCACGCCGATCCATGCGCCCGCCGATGCGACTGTCTCGATCTCCGACGACTATTATCTCGAAGGCGGGTTCACACTTCTGGATCACGGCCACGGCGTCTCGACGTCATACCTGCATCAGAGCACTCGGCTGGTGAGGGCTGGCGAGACTGTGAAGCGGGGACAGATGATTGGGCGGATCGGAAAAACCGGGCGCGCCACCGGACCGCACCTGCACTGGGCCATGAACTGGTTTCAGGTCAGGCTTGACCCGTCGCGCTCGACGCGCACGAGCGAGCCGCCAAGGGCTTGAGCGCAGCGACTACCGCCTCATGAGTTGGTTGAGAAGGCCTTCGATCAACTCGGCCTGAGTGAATTCGGCGCGAACGCGCAATAGTTCGATACCTTCGCGTTGTTTGGGCGACAAGCGCACGAAATCCTTCTCGGTCGTGAGCAGTAGGGCGTTTTCGGCAAGAGCACGGGATTTGAGCTGCGTGATCTCCGCCGACGAATAGGGATGGTGATCGGCGAAGGCACGAACTTCGACTGTATTTGCGCCTAAATCGGCCAGCAGACAGAAGAACCGTTCCGGATTTGCAATACCGGCAAACGCAATCACACGTTTCCCAGACCACGAAACTTCGCCGACCGGAACAAGATGTGACTCGATGAGCGGCAGAGACGCGTTCACGGGCAGTGGCCCTTCACCGGTAACAACGATTGCGTCGGCGCGTTTCAATCCTTGCGCGACGGACTCGCGCAACGGGCCGGCGGGCAACATGCGGTTGTTACCAAACCCCGATCCGATCACGACCAGAGACAAATCCTTGGCCAACGAAAAGTTCTGATGCCCATCGTCCATGATGATAACGTCAAAACCCTGCTCGTCGGCCAATCGGGCTCCCGCCGCACGATCGCGGCCGACAATGACAGGTGCGACGGCGGCGAGCAGCAAAGATTCGTCGCCAACATCCGAATGACTATCGCTGGCGGCTACAAATCGCGGTCCCCGCACACGTCCGCCATAGCCGCGCGTGAGGAATACTGTTCGGCTGCCTCGCGCGAGGAGCAGCCTCGCAATTTCGAGAGCAATCGGCGTCTTGCCGGTTCCGCCCGCCGTTAAATTGCCGACGCAAACCACCTTGGCGCGCGATCGGAAGGGGCGGGCGTGTCTTGCGCGATACGCGACGCTGGCGCCATAGGCCCAGCCGAGGGGCGCAAGTATCGCAGACGTTAGACGCGCTGCGGCATCGGTTCGCTTCCAGAAATCAGGCGGGCGCATGGTCGTGCAAAAGCGCGCGAACGGCCGCGCATGTCTTCTCGACAGCACCGCCAAGGGATGCCGCACCCCGTGCCGCCGCGTCGCCCAACGACTTTGCGAAGTCGGGTTCGTCGAAGAGGCGCGCTGCAAGAGAAACAATATCGCTGCTTGATGAGACGCGGCCAGTTCCCTGAGCCTCGAGTACCGCCCGGAAGGCGGAGGTCGAATTGAATGTGTGTGGGCCGGCCAGGACTGCACAGTTTAAGCGAGCAGCCTCGAGCGGATTGTGTCCACCTAAGGGAACCAACGTGCCGCCCACGAATGCGAAGCGTGCAAGCCGATAGAAAAGACCGAGTTCGCCCATCGTGTCGGCGATGTAAATAGCGGTATCTGGTTCGATGCGGCCGCCCTTGGAGCGCTGGCGGAACTTGCGTGTGGCACATAGCTCCGCAATCTCAGCGCCACGAGTCGTATGCCGCGGGACGATGATCGTCAGGAGCTGCGGATAGCGCACGCGCAAAGCGTCATGGGCAGGAAGGACCGTCTCGTCCTCGCCGGGATGCGTTTGAGCAGCAAGGAGGATAGGCCGCCCGCTTGTCGTTTCCTTGAGTTCGGCGAGCAACGCCGTGTCATACGGAAGAGGCGGAGCGTCCTCTTTGAGGCTGCCGACCACGCGCACATCCCTCGAGCCGAGCTGTCTAAAGCGAGCAGCAATCTCCTCGTCCTGTGCGAGACAGACGTCGAACGCGCCAAGGATCGTGGCGGCGGTTTTTCGTGCCCATCGCCAGCTCTCGAACGAACGTTGAGACATGCGAGCATTGACCAGAGCAAGGCGCGTTCCAACCGCCTTGGCACCGAGAATCAGATTGGGCCAGAGATCAGAGTCGACAAAAAGGCCGACGTCCGGACGCCAATGCGCTAGGAAGCGCGCCGTTGCCGCGGGAGAATCGACGGGAACAAATTGATGGAAGGCGCCTTCCGGCAACCGCTCGCGCATCAGCATCGCCGAGGTCACGGTGCCGCTTGTCACCAGAACCTTGAAGCCGTTCGAGACGAATGTCTCGATCAGGGGTAGCGCCGCCACGCACTCACCGTTGCTTGCACCATGCACCCAGATGAGTCCGCCATCAGGACGCGGGATCCTTGAAATGCCGAGACGTTCCGACGCGCGCTCGCTGTCTTCCTTGCCGTGCCGGCGGCGACGTCGAAGCACAACCGGAGCAACCGGAGAGAGGGCGGCCGTCGCAAGGCGATACGCCGTGATGCCGAGCGGCATTTTCGCCATCAGGCCGGCTCCGGCGTGTCGCTGAAGTCGCGCTGGTAGAGCCGCGCATAGAGGCCGCCCTTGGCCAACAATTCGCCGTGTGTTCCCGACTCCACTATCTGACCACGATCGAGCACGTAGATTTTGTCCGCATCCAGCACCGTGGAGAGGCGATGGGCGATCACGATGGTCGTGCGATCCTTCATGAGGCGCGCGAGTGCCTCCTGGACTTGGCGCTCGCTTTCGGCATCGAGCGCCGACGTTGCTTCATCGAGCAGCAGAATCGGTGCATTGCGCAACATCGCACGCGCGATGGCAATGCGTTGGCGCTGACCACCGGAAAGCTTCAGCCCCCCTTCGCCGACCCGCGTGTCATAACCTTGCGGCAGTTCGCGGATGAACTCATCTGCCGCCGCATTCTTCGCTGCTGTCTCGATGTCGGCGCGGCTGGCATTGAGATCACCGAGCGCGATGTTCTGTGCCACGCTTTCGTCGAACAGGATGGCCTCCTGCGTGACCAGCGCAATATTCCGGCGCAACGATTGCAGAGTCACGCTGCGGATATCGGCACCATCAACCCAGATACGACCGGCGTCCACGTCATAGAAGCGCAACAGTAGGTTGAAGATTGTGCTCTTGCCGGCGCCCGATGGTCCGACGAGCGCGATCTTGGCGCCGGGCTCGATCGTGATGCTGATGCCGGAAATCGAGGGGATGTTTCCCTGGTAGGCGAAATGAATGTTGTCCAGGACGATCGAACCACCTTGCGGTGCGGACGGGACAGAAAGCGCGCGGGCGCCCGGCATATCGACGATTTGGGGTTTCTCATCGATGACTCGAAAGACCCGGTTCGCCGCGGCGACTCCACCCGAAACAAAGGGCCATAGTTGGCTGAGATTACGAACCGGTTGCTGCGCCAGCAGCATCGCCGATAAGAAGGCGACAAAATCGTTCAGCTCGAGGACGCCGCGATGCGCCTGATATCCCGCATAGAAGAGTGTTGCTGATATCACAAGTCCGGCGAAGAGATCGGTCGTCGGCACTGCGGCGGCGCGTCGGCGCACCACTTTGAGCATCGTACGCAGCCGGATGGCCAAACGGATGTGCGCCCTGTCTGCGACATGGGTTTCCAAGCCATAAGCCTTGACGATTCGCCGCCCATCCAGGGCCTCGGAGAGCGACGTCGCAAGATCGCCGGTCTGTTCCATTTGTTGCGTAGACGCTCGTCGCATGGAACTTCCGATCCGCTCCATTGCCCAGGCGATCGCCGGCAGAACCACGGCGGCAACGAGTGTGAGTTGCCAGTCTTCGTAGAACATCACGGCGGCATAGGCGACGAGCTGTGCCAGTTCCAGGCCGAACGCCGCGGCGCCACGCGTGATCGCGTCGCGCATCAGCGTCGCGTCGTAGAGCATCGTCGAGACGAATTGGCTGGAATGGACTGCATTGAGAGATGCGAGATCACGTCGGATCAAGTGATCGAACATGTCACGCTGGGTATCGGCAACCACGCGCTCGCCAACGGTGTCGATCAAAGTCTGTTGGCCGTACCAGCTCATGGCACGAACCGTCATGAGCGCGATGACGAGCAAGGGGATGACGGCAAGCATGTTCGGCTGCTTTTCGATGAAGAGCGTTTTCACCGTGTAGTTTACGACCAGGGGTATCGCGCCGCTGGCGGCCGACGTCACGATCATGCAGACGAGGGCCGCCGTGAAGATTGGCCACTGCTTGCGGACGTAGTCACGAAAGAGTCGGACAATGACGGATACATTGCCGGGATCGGGGGCCTGCCCGATATCACCCGAGGCCGGTGTTGCATTCGGCCTGGTCGGTGCATGGATTTCGACGCGGTCGTTCATCGGCGCGCGGCATAGCATGTCTAGCTGCTCAGGCGCGAGAGGCCGGCAAAGTCATGCGCCGGAACCCGGATCTATCAGGCGATGGATATGAACCACGAAATAACGCATCTGCGCATTGTCCACGGTTGCCTGGGCCTTGGCTCGCCAGGCCGCATAAGCCGACACGTAGTTCGGAAACATGCCGACGATGTCGAGCTTGGAAAGGTCTTTAAAGGTGACATCTTGCGGAGAGAGTAGTTCGCCTCCAAACACCAAATGCAGCAACTGTTGCGGCTCTCGTTCCAACATCGGTCCTCCTTTAACCGCGCGACAAGTTCAGATGGCTCACCCGGGCCATGAGATGTTCGTGCAAGCGCGGGCCGGCAGCGACGACGGACGGTTGCAGCGTGATCTGGCGATTGTAACGGATCCTGGCACCGGTATGCGTGCTGACGACTCCGCCGGCTTCGCGAACGATGATCTCCGATGCCGCGAGATCCCAATCGTGCTTGGCAGAGAGCGCCATCATCGCGTCGAATTGTCCCGCCGCGACCAAAGTCATGCGATAGGCGATCGAGTTTCTTGTTTCGATCTGCATGGGAGGCCAGGGAACGTTCGGCGCATTGTTCCATGCCGGATGACCGAACATCGGCTTGTCGCCGAGCATGCGACAATTTTCGACTTCCACGCGTTCGCTGACTTTGATCGAAGACCCGTTCAAGTGCGCGCCCCCGCCTGCATGCGCGGTGAAACATTCATCGGTCATCGGATTGTAGACCGCACCTGCAACCGGCGCGCCGTCCACAACGACGCCCGCACAAATCGTGAAGTGCGGCCGGTTTTTCATGAAGGCAATGGTCCCGTCGATGGGATCGACGACGAACACGGCCGGCGCACTCAAGCGGGCCATGTCGTCTTCGGTTTCTTCGGAGAGCCAGCCATAGTCGGGTCGGGCGGCGCGCAGGTGCGCGGCCAGAAACTTGTCGACCGCAAGGTCAGCCTCCGTCACGGGGTTGCCCTTGCTCTTGTCCCACCTCTTGTAGGTCCCGCCGAAGAACGAGCGGGCGATCTTACCGGCTTCCCGCACGCTTTCTTCAAGCAGTACGAGATCGGAAGCGGTGTCATCAGGCACCGGCAACGGTCATTCCTTCGACACGCAGCGTCGGCGCATTGGTGCCGTAGCGAAATTCGAGATCGCTGGCGGCCGTGAGGTTTCGGAACATGTCTTTGAGGTTGCCGGCGATCGTAATCTCGGAAGCCGGATACGCGATCGCGCCGTTCTCGATCCAGAATCCAGCAGCACCGCGGCTGTAATCTCCCGTCACCGAATTCACGCCCATGCCGATCAGTTCGGTGACGTAAAACCCTTCCTTGATGTCCGCGATGAGCGCGTCGGGGGATGGGGTGCCGGCTTCCATGTAAAGATTGGTCGCCGACGGCGAAGGAGGGCCGCCGGTTCCGCGTGAAGCATGGCCCGTCGTCGAAAGTCTGAGTTGCTTGGCGCTGGCGCAGTCGAGCAGCCAGGTCGACAGGACGCCGTGGTCGATGAGATTTCGCCGTTGATTTGCAACGCCTTCGCCGTCAAATGGCTTTGACCGCAGCCCGCGAATTCGATGCGGATCATCGACTATCGTGACGGTGGGCGGAAACACGGCTTTGCCCAGCATGTCCTTCAGGAAACTCACGCCGCGCGCGATCGAAGCGCCTGAGATCGCACCTGCGAAGTGACCAAGCAGTCCGCCCGAGACACGGGGGTCGTAGACGATGGGAACAGCCTGCGACTTCACCTTGCGCGGATTGAGCCGGCGTACTGCGCGCTCGCCGGCCGACCTGCCGATTTCCGCGGCGGTCTTCAAATCCGACTTGTGCCGCGCCGAGGCTTGATCGTAGTCCCTTTCCATCGCGGTACCCTCGCCGGCAAGCACGGCAACGCCAATGCTATGGCTTGTGCCGGCGTACCTTCCGAAGAAGCCCTCGCTGGTGGCGAGCGCGACGCCCGATCGGCTGAAGCTTGCACCGCCGCCTTCCGAGTTCGTCACACCGGGCACGGTCATCGCGGCGCCCTCGCTATCGCGCGCCAGAGCGACCAGCGCGTCGGCCGAAGGTTCGTCGGCGTCTTCGAGATCGAGTGCGGGGAATTGGCTCGCAAGCCGTTCGCGCGGCGCTAACCCCGCATATTTGTCTTCCGGCGCCAGGCGCGCCATCGCAACAGCACGCTGTGGTAATTGGGCGAGAGAATCGCGCGAAAAATCCGTAGAAGAAACGAACGCTACTTTCTGTCCGACAAATACACGCAGGCCGAGATCGTTCGATTCGGCGCGCTCCGCGTCTTCGAGCTTTCCGAGACGGTAGGAGACGCTCGATGACACACTTTCGACGAACAAAGCATCCGCTGCGTCGGCTCCTGCAGCGCGAGACGACGCAATCAGCTTTTCAAGAGTCTCCTGGGCGTTTATTCGCGCCATCGCTCAGCTCGACGCCAAAATCGGCAACTGTGACGTCAGCCACAAAATCGAGAAGATCGCTATGAGATAGGAGAGCCAGGTCAAGACCATACCCAACAAGCGCGGTAACGATGTTCCTACGCTTCTTGATAGGCCGATTGCATGCAGGATGCGCCCAATGGTGAGCGTTGCTCCGACCGCGTGAATGACCATCGCATTGGCTCGCAAAGGAATGAGGATCAACATCAGGAGGAGCGCGAGCGGCACGTATTCGGTGTTGTTCGCATGCGCACGAACAGCGGCCATCATCACCGGATTCGCCCCATCGCCGATTTCCGTTTGCGTTTTCACGCGCGCACGGACGACGAGAATTCCCAGAACCAGCATGATAAGGGCATTGATGGCGGCGTAGAGCGCCAGCATGGGAAAGGGCGCTAGCAAAATAGCGGGCATATGGCGGAAATTCCTGAAGTGTCCGAGCCATAAGTAGAGGAGTTCATGACAGGGTCAAGCGCTGTATTCGAGGCGCGTCACCCTATTTCCATACGGGCGCGCCGCTACCGGGGAGCCCTAGCCGCGGCCACTTTTCCGTTATCGTCCGCACGATGTCGTCGCTCATGCGTATCTGGCGTCCCCATTCGCGTTTTGTTTCCGGCGCAATCTTGTTTGTGGCGTCCAGACCGATTTTCGAACCCAGTCCGCTTTGCGGCGAGGCGAAGTCGAGATAGTCGATGGGTGAATTCTCGATCAACGTGATGTCGCGCGCGGGATCCATGCGCGTGGAAATCGCCCACATCACGTCCTTCCAGTTCCGTGCATCGATGTCGTCGTCGACGACGATCACCCACTTCGTGTACATGAACTGGCGAAGGTACGACCACACCGCCATCATCACGCGCTTGGCATGACCGGGATACGACTTCTTCATGCTGACAACTGCGATGCGATAGCTGCAACCTTCGGGAGGCAACCAGAAGTCGACGATCTCGGGAAATTGTTGCCTGATGAGCGGAACGAAGACCTCGTTCAATGCTTCGCCCAGAATGCTCGGTTCGTCTGGCGGCCTTCCGGTGTAGGTTGACAGGTAAATCGGCTGATGCCGCATGGTGATCGCGCTGAGCGTAAAAACCGGAAACCGCTCGACGGAATTGTAGTAGCCCGTGTGGTCGCCGAACGGACCTTCGTCGCGGTAGTCGTCGAGCGAGACTGAACCTTCAAGAACGATCTCCGCTTCGGAAGGAACTCTGAGCGGCTGGCTGACGCAGTCCACGAGTTCGACACGCTTGCCGCGCAGAAGACCAGCAAACTGATATTCCGAGAGTGTCTCCGGCACAGGCGTGACAGCGGCGAGAATGGTACCGGGGTCCGCGCCGAGCACGATCGCGGCCGGCAAAGGCTCGGACTTCTCCTTCGCCCAGCGCGCATGGTGTTGGGCGCCGCCACGATGGCGAAGCCAGCGCATGATGGCCTGGTTCCGGTTCAGGACCTGCATCCGGTAGATGCCGAGATTGTAGTTGTCCTCGCGCGTGTCGCCCGGTCCCTTGGTGACCACAAGGGGCCAGGTGATCAATGGCGACGGCTCGCCCGGCCAGCATGTCTGTATCGGCAATCTGGCGAGATTGATTTGCTCGTCGCGCAGCACGATTTCCTGGCACGCTGCGCGCGCGACGCTCTTCGGCTTCATCGCGAGCACGGTCTTGGCCAGCGGAAGCAGCTCGAATGCTTCGCCGAGACTGCGTGGCGGCTGAGGCTGGCGTAAAGTCGCCAAAAGCTCACCGACTTCGCGCAGCGAACGCGAGTCCGTTCGTTCTTTTCCATCCATGGTGACGCCCATGGCGACGCGCTTGACGGTACCGAACAGATTCACCAGGACCGGAATGTCGCTAGCGGTTCCGTCTGCGAGCAGCGGCTTTTCAAAGATCACCGCCGGGCCACCGCTGGCGATCAGGCGAGTCTGGATCTCTGTCATCTCGAGCACAGTCGAGACCGGCTCGCGCACACGAACCAACTCGCGCGTCGCTTCCAGTTTGGCAATGAAGTCTCGCAACGAGCGGTAGGTCATGTCGGTTTCTAGCCCGATCCCTCGCTGACGTCATCTTGAACGGCTGGACGCCTTGCGTCGTTTGCAATAGCCGTTAGGCTCGCTTCGAATCGTCGCGGGAACGGCGCGACCTTAAGTAGGGGTACTTCATGCTTTTCAGCCGCACCAAGTCCTTGGACGCGATTCTGGCGACAGCCGAAAAAAAATCTCTGCATCGTTCGCTCGGCCCTATTCAGTTGACGTTGTTAGGCATTGGAGCCGTCATCGGCACAGGTATCTTCGTTCTGACCGCCGAAGCGGCCCAGAAGGCTGGGCCCGGCATGATGATCTCGTTCGTCATCGCTGGCTTTGTCTGCGCCGTGGCGGCACTTTGCTATTCCGAACTTGCGTCCATGGTGCCGGTCGCCGGCTCGGCCTACACCTACACCTACGCAGTCGTGGGTGAGATTTTTGCCTGGATGGTCGGCTGGGCTTTGATTCTGGAGTACGCGGTCGGGGCTAGCGCCGTGGCAGTTGGCTGGTCCGGCTACTTTGTGGGCCTCCTCCGCTCGACATTTGGAATCGAAATGCCGATGGCCCTGTCAGTGGGACCGAGCCAGGGTGGTCTTATCAATATTCCCGGCGTTCTGGTCGCAGCCTTTGTCACCGGACTTCTCATCGTCGGCACCACCGAAAGCGCTCGGTTCAATGCGGTCCTGGTGGCAATCAAAGTGACGGCGCTCACGATATTCATCGCCCTCACTCTCCCGCTGGCGAAGGCTGCCTACTTTCATCCTTTCATCCCGAACGGATGGGGCACGATCGGCGTCGTCGGCGCGGCTTCTTCGATCTTCTTTGCCTATGTCGGATTTGACGCGGTCTCAACCGCGGCGGAAGAGACGCGCAATCCGCAGCGCAACGTCCCGATCGGATTGATCGGCAGTCTCCTCATTTGCACGGTGTTCTATCTCCTCGTCGCGGCAGGCGCTGTCGGCGCCATCGGCGCGCAGCCCGTGCGCGGCTTGATGGGCGAGACACTCGCGCCCGGGTCAGCAGAGTTGGCCCAACGCTGCGCTGCAATTGTGGCCAGTGGAGCAACCCAGCCACTTGTATGCAGTCGTGAGGCGTTGGCACACGTGCTGCGGACGGTCGGCTATGTGCCGATTGGAAATCTCCTCGGGCTCGCCGCGTTCCTCGCTCTACCTTCCGTCGTCCTCATGATGATGTACGGCCAGACACGTGTCTTCTTCGTCATGGCGCGCGACGGCTTGTTGCCGGCAAAGCTTGCCAGCGTGCATCCACGGTTTCACACGCCGCACGTCGTGACGGCGTTTACCGGAATCGTCGTGATGGCGATGGCCGCGTTTCTGCCGGTCGGCAAGCTCGCCGACTATTCGAACTCGGGCACGCTGTTCGCCTTTGCGATGGTCGCGGTATCGGTCCTGGCGCTCCGTCGCAAGGATCCAACCCGCAAGCGTCCCTTCCGCACACCGGCCGTCAATATCGTGGCTCCGCTCGCCATCATCGGCTGCATTGTCCTCTATGTGAAATTGCCGCTGATAGCGATCCTCGTCCTGCCGGCATGGGGTGCGATCGGACTTCTGTTCTATTTTCTCTACAGCCGGTCGCGCAGCCACGTTGGACTCGGGACGATGGAAACGCCTCCCGAACCAGACGCCATCGTGAGACCATGAGCTACGCTGGCATGTCGCCGATATAGGCAGAGCTCGGGCGTAGTAGGCGGCCGCGCTTTTGCTGTTCGCGTGCATGCGCCGTCCAGCCGGCCGCGCGTGCCGTCGCGAAGATCGGCGTGAAGGCCTGCCGCGGAATTTGCAACGCGTCGAGCAGGATGGCCGTGAAGAACTCGACGTTCGTGTCGAGCGGATGGTCGGGTTTCTTCTTCCGCAATGCCTCGCGTGCATACGCTTCGACTTCGGCGGCGAAGGGCATGTCGATCGAATTGCTGGCGAGTTTTTCAACCGTCGTCTTGAGCACGTCGGCGCGCGGATCGCGCACTTTGTAAACGCGATGGCCAAAGCCCATCAGCCGCTCGCCGCGCGACAAAGCTTCATCGATCCATGGCTTGATCCGATCGCGCGTGCCGATGGCATCGAGCATCTCGAGCACCGGTTCCGGCGCGCCGCCATGAAGTGGCCCGGTGAGAGCGCAATAACCGCCGGTGACCGCGCAAAAGAGATCGGCTTGAGTCGAGGCGATGACGCGAGCGGTAAAGGTCGAGGCGTTCATGCCATGGTCGCACACCGTGACGAAATAAGCGTCGAGTGCTGCTGTTTCTGCCGGGCTAGGAGCGCGGCCATGCAACATCGACAAGGTATCGGCCGCATGACTGAGCTTGGCGTTCGGAAAATGAGGCTGCTTGCCTTGCATGCGCTGAACCAGAGCGCCGACAATCACCGGAAGCGCGCCAACAATCGCCGCGTCGTCGGTCAGACCGTATTCGGCGCGCAGCGTGGCGACCGCCGCGCGAAAACCGTCCACCACCGATAGGCCCTCGCTCGCCGCGAGGAGCTGGGGCAGCCGCGCAAAGGTCCGTACGCGAGCCTCGCCGAGTGCGGCGCGAACCTCCGCCTCGCTGACCGGGGTATTCGTTGCAGCCGTCCAGAGCCGCGCCGTGACCCCTTCGAAACTCGTCTTTGCCACGAGATCGGCGACGCGCTCGCCGACGATGATCAGCTCGCCCTTCTGGCCATCGACGTGAGATAGCGCGGTCTCAGCCGCTGGAACCCCGTCGAGGCCGATCGGGGATTTGGAAGGCTGGATTGTCATGGCGATCTCCTATGTTGCATCGCACAAAAGATCGGGTGCTTTGACGTATTGATCAATCTTGATTAGCATAATCAATATGAATAAATCGGAAGATGCTCTCTACCTGTCCGCCCGCGACGCCGCGACCGAGTTGGCTGTCTCGCCGGCGACCCTTTACGCCTATGTCAGCCGCGGCCTGATCCGCTCAGAGCCCGGCGAAAGTCCGCGCAGCCGCCGCTACCGAGCCGAGGATGTGCGCGGCCTGAAGAACCGCCGTGCGCCGCTCGTGGAGGGCCAGGGCCTTAAGGCGGCCGACCTGCCGGTCATGGACTCGGCGGTCTCGACGATTACGGAAGACGGTCCGATCTATCGCGGTGTGCGCGCCGTGACCTTGGCGGAATCGGCGACGTTCGAACAATGCGCGACGCTTCTCTGGGATTCCAAATCGGCGGATCCCTTCGTCAAATCCAATCTGCCTATCGTCTCTGCGGCGATGCGCGGCGTCATGGCGGCAACGCACGATGCGCCGCCGATCGATCGCACGATCGCAATCCTCTCGCTGGCCGCGGACGCCGACCCGCGCGCCTACAACAGCGTTCCGGAAGGCCGCGCCGCGACAGGCGCGCGCATCCTGCGCCTTGTCGCAGCCGCCATGACCGGCTGCGAGCCTTCAGCCGAGCCACTGCACAAGCAAATCGCGCGCGCCTGGGCGCCGCGCAATCCTCAAGCCGAGGACCTCATTCGCCGCGCCTTGGTCCTGGTTGCCGACCACGAGCTGAACGCCTCGACTTTCACGGTGCGCTGTGCCGCGTCCACCGGCATCAGTCTCTATGACGCAGTCATTGCAGGTCTCGTGGCGCTCAAGGGGCCGCGTCATGGCGGCGTCGGACCGCTTGCTGCAAAGCTTCTCGATACGCTGCTCGAGGGCGACATCGCGGCGATCGTGCGCGAGCGCGTGGCACTGGGCGAAATATTTCCGGGCTTCGGCCACATGATCTATCGCGACGGCGATCCCCGTGCCGTGTCGCTTTTGGGCGCGTTGATCAAGACCGGAATCGACAAACGCCTGGCCGTCGAGATTCCCGAACGCATCAAAGAAGCCACCGGCGCCTTCGCCAACAACGACTATGCGCTTGCCGTCATGCGGCGCGCGCTGGATATGCCTCAGGGCAGCGAGACGGCGATATTCGCCATCGGCCGCACCGCGGGATGGATCGCACACGCCATAGAACAGCTGGAGAGCAAGAAACTGATCCGGCCGCGCGCCCGCTATGTCGGGCCGGCCCCGCCCCAGCGTTAGTTCCCAGTGCCGCTCAATTCGTAGACGCTGGTTTCACGGATCTCGCGATCTTCCAGATCGCGCATGGTCTGGACCCGATAGGTCTCGAGCTTCTGAACTCCGTCCTTGGGAAAATAGGAACGACCGGGATCGCCGAGCAAAACGCGGGCGCCATGCCGAGCACGGTCCGACAGCCATAGCAGCAATCGCTCGGCAAGCGGACGCTCGTAGCACATGTCGCCGACCAGGATGACGCGCCAGTTGCCATCGGAGTCGATGAGATCCGCTGTGGTCGTGCTCACGATCGCAGCGTTGGTGGCGGCGTTCAGCTTGATCGTGGCTTGCGCAAAGTCATCGATGTCGGCCGCCATCACGCGTTCGGCGCCCGCCTTCGCCGCCGCGATGGCGACGAGACCCGAGCCAGAGCCGAAGTCGAGCACCGACTTCCCACGCACGATCTGCGGATGATCGAGCACGTAACGTGACAGCGCCTGACCGCCCGCCCAGGCGAAGGCCCAATAGGGTGGCGGAATTCCCTGCGCGGCGAGTTCTTCTTCCGTCAGTTGCCAAAGCGGCACGACTTCCGTCGCCAGATGCAGCTTGATCTCCGGCACCAGCGGCGGCGACACAAGTGCGGTATTGGCGCGGATGAAATCGGTCTTATCGATCACTCCCGCTTATAGCTTCTACGGGGCGTTGACGCGAACGAGCATCGGCCTTAGGTTCCGCGCGCCGCGCAAATCAGGGAGGCGTCCAGATGATTGTCGTTGTCGTAAAGACCCTCCGTCGCGCCGCCGCCTAACTCTCCGTCTTCACGGAACTTCCGCCGTCGGCGCCCAAAGGCTCTGACCAAAGGAATTTACCGTGCTTGAACGCTATGGCTGGAGCGAGACGCTCCAGCGTGAACGTGAATATGTCATTGAACCGGGCTTGTTGCCGGCGCGCGTGATCATCCAGCAGCGTGGACTGTACGTCGTCGTCTGCGCTCTCGGAGAAATGACCGCCTCGCTCTCGGGCCGGTTCATGCAGGATGCCGCCGAGGGCGACTTCCCAGTCGCCGGCGACTGGGTTGCCGTTGCCGCGCGGCCGAACGAAGGCCGTGCGACCATCAAGCGGCTTCTTCCGCGCGCGGGCGTGTTCCGGCGCCGCGCAGCAGGGCCTGGCGCGCCTCGCGCGCAGGTCGTTGCCGCCAACGTCGACGTCGCACTGCTGCTGGCGTCGTTGAATGCCGATCTCAGCGCGCGCCGCATGGAGCGCTATCTCGCGGCTGTGTGGGAAGGCAATGCCGACCCGGTGATCGTTCTGACCAAGAGCGATATGTGCGACGACATCGAGCCTTTGAAGGCGGCGATCGAGGCGGTCGCGTTCGGCGTTCCGGTTCATGTGATTTCCGCGCTGACCGGCGAGGGACTCGAGCCGCTCGCCAGGCATTTGTCCGTCGGAAAGACGGCGGTGCTGCTCGGAAGCTCGGGCGTCGGCAAATCGACGCTGGTCAACGCGCTCGCAGGCAAGTCTCTGATGCACACCCAGGCAGTCGTCGAAGGCGACTCGCTTGGCCGTCACACCACGACGCATCGCGAGTTGATTTTGCTGCCGAGCGGCGCGCTCATCCTCGACACGCCGGGCATGCGCGAGCTTGGTCTTTACGAAGCGGACAGCGGTGTCTCGACCGCGTTCGCCGATGTCGAGACATTGGCGGCGGCTTGCCGGTTTCATGATTGTCGCCATGGCTCGGAGCCCGGTTGCGCGGTGCAGGTGGCGCTGGCAGACGGCACGCTGGAGCGGGCGCGCTGGAATTCGTATGGCAAACTGCAGCGCGAGCTTGCTTTCGAGGAGCGCAAGAACGATCCGCGAGCCCGCGCCGAGGCGCGCAAGGTCTGGCTGCGCCGAAGCAAGAATTATCGGGCGCAAAAGAAATTCCGCGAGCGCGAGGAATGAGCGTCGGTCAGGCGGGTTGTGGCGCAGCTTGTGACGACTTGGACGTCGCCAGGCGCAACAGCGTCAGATAGTCGGGCTGGATCTCCATCTTCTTGCCCAAGCCCTTCGACAGAAGAAGCGCGTGCAGCTTCGGCAGGTTGTAGCAGGACACGTAATACAGGAGGTGATGATCGACGTGATAGTTCACCCAGTAAGGCGCGACGAGCGCGCGCACCCACCATGAGGCATACGTCGTGCGCGCATTGCGGAACACATCATCGTCGTCAGGCACGACAGCATGCTCGGCGATATTGCGCACGCGCGTGATCGCCATGTGCCAGGTGATGTTGGGAAGCACCCAGAACATCAGGAAATAGTGCGGCTTGCCGAACGCCGTCATCAGCGCGAGCAGAATGAGCTGAACCGTGTATTGCGGCCCGATCCGCGTCCAGAAGGTCTTCACTCTCTCGCCGAACGGGTGGCCCGGCTCGCCAAGCGCGCGGAGGAACTGCGCCTTCCTTTGCTTGAAGCCGGTCTGACCCGTGAGATCACGGAACATCTTGCGCCGGAAGCTTTCCTTGGTGATGGGGAATTTGGCCGAGAGACCGAGATCGGGATCGTCCGGTTGCTGTGTGCGGCGATGATGGACGAGATGGTAGTGGCGATAGCCGATCATCTCGCCGAGAACCGGATAGGCGCAGAGCCACTGACCGGCCCACTCATTCCACCAACGTGTCTTCATCAAGACGCCGTGCGCCGCATCGTGCATCAGGATCGCGAGACCAAGTTGACGGCTGCCGATGACGACCACCGCCGCGACGAAGGTGAGCGGGTTCGGCCAGATCGCATAGAACGCCATGGCCGCACCGATCACGACCCAGGCATGGAGCACGCACAGCGTGCCCGTGATGTCGGAGCGCTCGCGCAGGCTCGCCATCTCCTCAAGCGAGAAGACCTTGGTCGGATCGAAGCGCTGCACGTTCATAGCTGAATTATAATCCGTTCGATCCGGATGCGAAGAGCAAGATGCCACACGGTCATCGGCCCATCTGCTTGGGATCGTAGAAGAATTTCTCCTCCTGCATTTTTTCGCTCCGCCAGCGCTGATGGGCGATCTCGTCGAGAACGATTTTGCGACCATCCATCAGCTCGAAATCGAAGTGCCATCGAATCACGACCGTATCGCCCTCGATCAGAAACGGGCGCACGCATCGCGCGGTGATGTTTCGCGAGCGCGCCATCGTGCGGCGCTCGCCTTCGATCAGCGTCGCCAATCCCTGGCGCGGCGTATCCTGGTTTTCCTGCATCGTCGCGTCTTCGGCATAGAAACGTTCCATGGCGGTATCGAAGTGGCCGGCCTCCACCATGGCGACAAAAGCTTCGATCGTCTCACGCTTGGGCATCACCAGATCCAGCTCGAGAAGAGAAAGGCGCAGGCGATGAGGGCGCCGGTGTCGCGATTGGCGCGGAAGAGCTTCTCACAGTGCTCGGGATCGTCGATCTTCAGGACATGGACTTGCCAGAGCAGATGCGCGCCTGCGGCGAACATCAGAAGCGCGAAAGGCCAGCCGGCATGTTCGGTGAAGCCCGCGGCGAGGATCAAGGCGAACGCGACCGCGTAGAACGCCAGGATCCAATCGCGGGCGCGCGCGCCGAACAGGAGCGCGGTCGACTTCACGCCGATCAGCGCATCGTCTTCCTTGTCCTGCAGCGCATAGATCGTGTCGTAGCCGAGCGTCCAGAAGAACAGACCGGCATAGAGCATCGCATCGGCCCAATCGATCATCTCCGTCTGCGCCGCGAAGGCGAGCAGGGCGCCCCAATTGAATGTCAGCCCGAGCCAGGCCTGCGGCCACCAGGTGATGCGTTTCATGAAAGGATAGGCGGCGATGAGCAGGAGCGATAACGCGCCAAACGCGATGGCAAGGCGATTGAACTGGAGAAGGATCGCAAGTCCGACCACACATTGCGCAATCAGGAATAGCCAGGCGTCGCGCAGCGTCACGGCGCCTGAGGGAATCGGGCGGCCGCGCGTCCGCGCGACGCTCGCATCGATGTCGCGATCGACGATGTCGTTGTAGGTGCAGCCGGCGCCGCGCATCACCACCGAGCCGATGCCGAACAGAATGAGCAAATAGAGATCGTGCCAGCCGGCGAACTGCCGCTCGCTTGCGATTGCGCCAAGGATCAAGCCGAACGCACACGGCCAGAAGAGAAGCCAGGTGCCGATCGGCCGATCGAGCCGCATGAGGCGCAGGTAGGGCCGCAGTTGCTCGGGCGTCTTGTCGACCCACGTCAGCGCGACGGCGTCGGCCGGCTTCAGGTCCGCGGTTGTCTGGTTCATCGCCGACACATTACAAGTATTCGCCCATGAGCGAAAACGAACTGACCTATCCGGGCGGAAGGCTGCGGTTGTACGTCGAGGCGCCGCTTGGCGCAGGGGCGCGTGTGACGCCCGACGAGAAGCAGTCTCACTATCTGTTGCACGTGATGCGCGCCAAAGTGGGCGATCGCGTGAACCTCTTCAACGGCCGCGACGGCGAATGGTCCGCACGCGTGACGGACGTCGCCAAACGCTCCTGCGTTCTCGCCTGCGACCGCATGATCGCCGAGCAAGCCGATGTGCCAGATCTCTGGCTTTGTTTCGCGCCGATAAAGAAGACGCCGGCGGACTATGTCGTGCAAAAGGCGACGGAGCTTGGCGTCCGCGTACTCCAACCTGTCGTGACGCGACGAACCATCGTGAGCCGGGTCAAGCCGGAGCGGATGCGCGCCAATGGAATCGAAGCTGCGGAACAGTCCGGGCGGATGAGCGTCCCGGAAACTCGCGCGCCGCTTTCTCTCGACAAGCTGCTGGCGACGTGGCCGAAGGAGCGTTGTCTGATTTTCTGCGACGAGGGTGGCTCCGCGCCGCCGATGGCGCGCGCGCTCGCGGCGGAAAAGAACCAACCCTTCGCGATTCTGACAGGGCCGGAGGGCGGCTTCGAACCGGCGGAGCGCGAGGCGCTTCGCTCGCAGGCGTTCGTCATTCCGGTCGCGCTCGGACCGCGCATCCTGCGCGCCGACACCGCCGCGCTGGCCGCACTCGCAATCTGGCAATCGGTTTGCGGCGACTGGCATTAGCGGACCAGGTTGTTCAGATCGATGCCGTACAAGGCCGCGTTTTTCTTCATGTAAAACGGACGCTCCTCGACCTTCTCGCCGCGCAAAGAAGTTGTCAGCATGTCGAGGAAGGTGTGCCAACCCATCATGTTCTGTTTTTCGAAACGGTCGAGGATCGGAAGATGCGTCAGCCGCAACAGAACATTGGCGTCGCGCGGTTCGAGCGCGAAGGACAGATAGGACTGCGGATAGGCGGACACCGCATCCGGACCATCGCCCGGCGCGAAGACATCCCAGGTGTAGGAGAGGCGCTGCGGCGGCTGCCACAGAGTCACGACACCACGGATATGGCCGTCCATCAGATGCACGCGGCCGCCCACTTTCGGCTCGATCGTTCCATGGCCGAACCAGCCGGGAAGCAGCGTAGTCTCTGTCAGGTGCCGCCACACGCGCTCGATCGGCCCGCCAACGACACGTTCGAATTCGACGCTCAGGACCTTCGAGGACTTCCCCAACTCGGTCGTGTTCGACATTTCAAGTCTCCTTTTTGAGTTCTGTTTCGAGGGCGTCGAGCTTCAGGCTCCAGAAGGAGCGGATGCGGCCGATCCAATCCGACAATTCCGCGACCCCGTCGGGATCGAGTTCGTAGATGCGCTGCTGCGCCTTAGGCCGTACGCGAACGAGCCGGGCTTCGCGCAGTTTCTTCAGGTGTTGCGAAATGCCTTGGGGGCTCAGGTCGAACTGATCGACGATTTCGCCGGCTGAGAGGGGTCCCCCCGTCAAAATCTCGACGATGCGCTGGCGGGTGGGGTCGGAGAGGGCGGTAAAATGCTGCATTTTCGACTCGTTTCCTTCATTCAATTCCTGCTTAATTAAGTGATCACGGAAATAATGGCAAGGGCCTAACCTTGGTTGTATGGAGTATATAGGAATATATACTTAGTATCCAAGAGCTGAGATCGATTTACTTGGACCTCACAAACAGAAACGTCATCGGCTTGCCGAGCGCAGAGGCCGCGCCTATTTAACGAACGGCTGAACGAGCGATTTAGAATTCACACAACGATTTATGGGCATCGAGTCCGGCCCGAGGGAATGAGTGGCGAATGTCCATTCCGCAGTCCGCAGGCGGTCCGATCGAGACGCGTGACGATCTCGTTCGTCATTTGTCGGATGGCTGCAAGCCGAAGTCGGAATGGCGCATCGGAACCGAGCACGAGAAATTCGTCTATGACCTGAAGACCCACAAGCCGCTCGACTACGCGACCAAGCCCGGCATTCGTCAGTTGCTCGACGGCATGCGCCAGTTCGGCTGGGATCCCGTGCTCGAGGGCGAAAACATCATCGGACTGACGCAGAACGGCGCGTCACTCAGCCTCGAGCCCGGCGGCCAGTTCGAACTCTCCGGCGCACCGCTCCAGTCGGTGCACGAAACCTGCGCCGAAGCGAATCTCCATCTCGAACAAACGCGCAACGTCGCCGATGCGATTGGTGCCGGCGTCATCGGCATCGGCTTCGCGCCGACCTGGTCGATGGATGAAACCCATCAGATGCCGAAAGGGCGTTATCAGATCATGCGCCGCTACATGCCGAAGGTCGGCGGCTACGGTTTGGACATGATGTTCCGCACCTGCACGGTGCAGGTGAATCTCGACTTCGAGTCCGAAGCGGACATGGTCAAGAAGATGCGCGTCGGCCTGGCGCTGCAGCCGATCGCGACCGCGCTCCTGGCGAATTCGCCGTTCCGGGAAGGCAAGCCCAACGGTTTCCTCTCGTATCGCTCGCAAATCTGGACCGACGTCGACAATGCGCGCGCCGGCATGTTGCCCTGGGCGTTCGAGAGCGGGATGTCGTTCGAGCGTTATGTCGATTATGCGCTCGACGTTCCGATGTACTTCGTCTATCGCGACGGCAAATACATCGACGTCTCGGGGCGCAGCTTCCGCGATTTCCTCGAACACAAAATCGTCGAACTCAAAGACGTCACGCCGACGATGAGCGACTGGGCAGACCATCTGACGACGATCTTTCCGGAAGTGCGTCTCAAGAAGTTTCTCGAAATGCGCGGCGCCGATGGCGGTCAATGGCGGCGCATCTGCGGCATGCCGGCGCTATGGGTCGGCATCTACTACGACCAGCTGTCGCTCGACGCCGCCTGGGATCTAGTCAAGGACTGGACGGCGGAAGAGCGGCAGGCGTTGCGCGACGCCGTCCCGAAGCAGGCGTTCAAGGCTCCCTTCCGCAACACGACGGTGCATCATCTCGCGCACCAGATGTTGGAGATCGCGTCATTTGGATTGCGCCGTCGCGCCGCACTCGACAGCGGCGGCATGTCGGAGGACGGTTTTCTCACCCATCTGCGCGAGATCGTGGAGCGTGGCCATACACGCGCCGAAGAGCTCTTGAAGAACTATCACGGCAAATGGAATCGCGACCTGTCGCACCTGTTCAAGGAATACAACTTCCTCTGAACGCTCAGGCCTGGCGGCGCGACAGCAAGACCAGGCCAAGACCCGCAATGGCCACGCCAAGACCGATGAAGACCCAATTGGAATGCCCGACCATGGTGAACTGGCCCGGCTGTGGCGTCGGCCATTGGATGAAGCCCGCGCCTTGACCCGCCCAGAACAGGCCGGCGATGAGCGCCAGGACGCCCAACACAAGTAGAGTGGTTTTCACGCTATCCCCCGTTTCGCCGCTATTTCGGCTGCGGGCGGCGCTCCGCAGTCTGACGCGCCAGCATCCACCCGGGATACTCGGCTGGCAAGGCGCTTACATCGTCAAGCTTCTTCAGTTCATCTGCCGTCAGCGCCAGCTTGGCGGCTTCGAGATTGTCGTCGAGTTGCTCCATCGTTTTGGCGCCGATGATCACGGTCGTGACGAAGGGCTTGGCCAGGACATAGGCGAGCGCCACGCGCGCGACGGATGCGCCGCCATGGGCATGGCCGATTTCGCGCATGACATCGATGCAAGCCCAGGCGCGATCCTTGTTCACCGGCGGAAAGTCGAATGCTGCACGGCGCGCACCTTCGGGTCCGTTGCTGCCCGGACCGAATTTGCCCGAGAGGAGGCCGCCGGCGAGCGGACTCCACACCATCAGCCCGACCTTCTGGTCGTTCAGCATCGGCACGATCTCGCGTTCGAGATCGCGCCCGGCGATGGAATAGTAGGCCTGCAAGGTTTCGAAACGCGCCCAGCCATGCTGCGCTGAGAGGCCGAGCGCCTTCATGATCTTCCACGCCTGCCAGTTCGAGACGCCGACATAGCGCACCATGCCCTGGCGCGTCAGATCGTCGAGCGCGCGCATGGTCTCCTCGACTGGCGTCACGACGTCGGTGCCGTGGATCTGATAAAGATCGATGTGATCGGTATTGAGCCGCTCCAGGCTCTGCGCCACTGCATCCATGATGTGACCGCGCGAAGCGCCCATGTCGTTCGGGCCAGTGCCAGTGCGGCCATAACATTTGGTGGCGATGACGACGTCCGAGCGCTTGACGCCGATATCTTTCAACGCCTGACCGGTCAGCTTCTCCGAATTGCCGACGGAGTAGACGTCGGCCGTGTCGAGAAAATTGACGCCCGCTTCCAACGCGCGCGAGACGAGCCCGGTCGCGCCTTTCAAGTCCAGCTCGCCGACGACCTTGAACATGCCCTGGCCGCCGAACGTCATCGTGCCGAGGCAAATTTCGGACACGAAGAGACCTGTATTGCCGAGCTGATTGTATTTCATGTCATGACCTCAATCAGGCAGGGGGATGAATTCGACGTCGTCGCCGGGGATCTTGCCGAAACGTCCGGCTTTCCAGTCCGTCTTGGCGCGCTCGATGCGTTCCTTCGAACTGGAGACGAAATTCCACCATAGATGCCTGGGGCCGTCCAGCGCGGCGCCACCGAGCAGCATGACGCGGGTGGGGCCACGTGCGGTGATCGTCTGCTTCTCTTTTTTGTCGAGAACGAGCATCGTTCCGTCACCGTGAACGGCGCCGTCGATCGCAGCGTCGCCGCCAACCACGAAGATGGCACGCTCCACGTGTTCATCGGTCATGGCAAGGGATGCACCATCTTCCAACTGCGCGTCGACATAGAAGATGTCGGAGAAGACGCGCACGGGCGAGGCGAGCCCGAAGGCCTGGCCGGTGATGATCTTGAGCGTCACGCCGTTTTCGGATTTGGCCGCGAGGTCGCGCGAAGCGACATGCTGGAACGAGGGCATCGCTTCCTCATCCTTCAGCGGCAACCCGATCCAGCTTTGGATGCCGTGCAGGCGATGGCCCCGGGCGCGTGTTTCCGCTCCCGTGCGCTCTGAATGGGCAATGCCACGCCCGGCCGTCATCCAGTTCACATCACCAGGATGGATCTCCTGCTCCGAGCCCAGCGTGTCGCGATGCATCTGCGAACCTTCGAAGAGATACGTCACCGTCGCGAGGCCGACATGCGGATGCGGCCGCACATCAACGCCATTGCCGGGCGCGAAGGTGACCGGACCGAAGTAATCGAAGAAGACGAACGGACCCACCACGCGATGACCCGGACTCGGCAAGATGCGATTGACGCGAAAACCGTCGCCCAGGTCGTGCGCATTACCCTTGATGATGATCATGTCGGTGCTGCCTTACGAGTACGGAGCGTAGGCTCGGACTTTTCATCCCGCCAGTCCTGTAATTTTTCCATGACACTGTCGTGGTCAAATGAGCGCGAGCAACGCGTCGAGATAAGGCTCCGCCCAGCCACCGAAAGTGCGTCCTTTGGTCCATGGCGCCGGCGAGGCGGGATTGGCGAAGAATGTCCAGAATTTCATCCGGTCATTGATGAGATAGAGCGGGAGCAGCTCCTTGATGCGCGGATCGCGTGGCACCCGCTCGAAGTACCTCTGGACAAAGACGCGGGCGAGAGCGGGCTCAGTATCGAGATAGCTGCAAGCCTGGCGCACGAGATCGAGCGCGCCGTCGCCGAACCTCGCTTCATGCAAATCGAACAGTCCGGTGACGCGCCAATCGTCGCCGACTTTGCTGACCGTCAGATTGTTGAGCTTGTAGTCGCAGTGGACATAGGTGTTCGGCCGTTCGCCGGCGGCGCGCGCGCTTTGTTCGGCGGCGGCGATCCACTCCAAGTCGTTGTCCGTCATCACGCCGTTGGCGCTTGCGGTCGCGACGGCGTCGCGCGTTTCCGCGATCACAAGTCCTAAGTTTCCGTCCGGAAACGGCGTGAGTTCGACCGTGTCGACGTCGAAATTGCCGGCGAAGGGCGAGGTGAGCTTTTGCATTTCGACCAGCATTTCGCCGAGCGCGCGGGCGACGCCCTGCCGATCTTCAGCCGACAGAAGCTTCAGAATGTTTTGCTCGTTGAAGCATTGTCCCGGCATTTTCGGCATGACGAGATAAGGCCAGCCGAGGATGTCGCTTGTTTGGTCGTGCAGCATCGGCCAGGGCACTGGAGTCTTGGTGTGCTCGTGGAGTTGCTGAGCAAAGTATTTTTCCGCCGTGAACTGCACGCGGTCGTTGGGCCGATAGGTTTTTTCGCCCAGCCGCTTCACCCAATGCGGCGCACCGCGCAGGACATACTCGCCTGTCGTCGTCGTCATGAAGACGTTTTGCCCGAACAAGCCGCTGGTAATAGGCGCGGCGTCGACAAAACGGCCGAGCGCGAGGCGGTCGGCGACGGCCTGAAACTGCGCATCGCTGATGGCGCCGAGACGTTCGGAATACACTTTGGCTTCGGACATGTAATTGATTTTGCGCTCAGTCGGGCGCGAATGCCATTGGCGGAATGATCGCGGTGCCTTGTGCGTCGCGTGCGATCGGCAGCGTCCATTTCACCGCAGAGAGCGGCAGCGACGTATAGAGGTGTGGGAAATTCTCGCCGCGCGACGGCGCATGCTCCCATGTCAGAGCGTCGCCTAAGTCGTTCTCGTCGACGGCGATCAGCAGCAGATCATCGGCATCGGCGTAGTAGCGCCGAAGCGTTTCCGCGAGTTGGGTCGCCGTGGAGAAATGGATGAAACCATCGGCGCGATCCTTCTCCGAACCGACGTAGCGACCGGCGCGTTCGGCCGTTCGCCATTCCTCAGCATGCGCAATCTTGAATATCACGCCTCTCGCCTATGCGGCCGTGCCGCCGATCGTAAGACCGTCGATGCGCAGCGTCGGCTGACCGACGCCGACCGGCACGCTCTGTCCGTTCTTGCCGCAGGTGCCGACACCGGTGTCGAGTTTCATGTCGTTGCCGATCATCTTCACGCGCGTGAGTGCATCGGGGCCATTGCCGATCAATGTGGCGCCCTTGATCGGCGCGCCGACTTTGCCGTCCTCGATCAAGTAGGCTTCCGTGCAGGAGAAGACGAACTTGCCGTTCGTGATGTCGACCTGGCCGCCGCCGAAGTTCGTCGCATAGACGCCCTTCTTCACGCTGGCGATGATCTCGCCGGGATGCGCATTTCCGCCCAGCATGTAAGTGTTGGTCATGCGCGGCATCACCTGGCAGGCATAAGACATGCGCCGCCCGTTCCCGGTGGGTGCGACGCCCATCAGCCGGGCGTTCTGCCTGTCCTGCATGTAGCCCTTGAGAATTCCATCTTCGATCAACACGGTGCGCGAGGTCGGCGTGCCTTCATCGTCGATGGAGAGGGAACCGCGACGGCCATCGATCGTACCATCGTCCACGACCGTCACGCCGGGAGAGGCGACACGCTGGCCGAGCAGGCCGGCGAAGGCGCTGGTCTTCTTGCGGTTGAAATCGCCCTCGAGTCCGTGACCGATCGCCTCGTGCAACAGAATGCCGGGCCAGCCGTTGCCCAGAACCACTGTCATCTCGCCGGCGGGCGCGGGAACTGATTCCAAATTCACCAGAGCCTGGCGCAGAGCCTCGTCGACCGCGGTGCGCCAATATTCCGGCGCCATGTAAACGTCATAGCCGCTGCGCCCACCACCGCCATAGTTGCCGGATTCCTGTCGACCATCCTGCTCGACGACGACCGAGACATTGATGCGCACCAGTGGACGAACGTCGCGATAGGTCTCGCCGCCCGGACGCACGATTTCGATCTGCTGCCACTCGCCGGAGAGCGAGCATGAAACTTGATGCACGCGGCTGTCCTTGGAGCGGGCATAGGCGTTCATGTCCTCGAGCAGCTTCACCTTCTTCTCGAACTGAGCCGACTGCAGCGGATCAAGATCGGTATAGAGCTTCTTGTTGGTGCGAGCTGGCGCACTCGTCGCGACGCCCGAATGTCCGCTTGCGACGGCGCGCACGGTTGCCGCCGCGCGCTTGATGGCTTCTTCCGAAATGTCGGTCGCATGCGCGTAGCCGGTTGCCTCGCCGGCCACGGCGCGCAGGCCAAAGCCTTGCGTGGTGTCGAAGGTCGCAGCCTTCAGGCGCCCATCGTCGAAGGCGAACGCCTCGCTCTGGCTGTATTCGAGGAACAATTCGCCATCGTCGGAGCCGCGGAGCGCGTCATCCACCGTTTTCTGGACGCGATTGCGATCCATGCCCGTGCGGGCGAAGAACAGGTCACCGGAATTGTTCATGTCGGGCTCCAATGGGGCGCGCGCTTCAAGATCATAAGATATAGGATCATTTCGTCCTTTTTGCCCACTTTGGAAGGTTCGCCGCTTGTGCGGCGTTGAAACACCCACCCGTGCCAGAAGGTCGCAATGACTTTAGGGGCTTAGGACCTCTAAATCCCCCGCAAGAATCTGAAAACGGGAAGTTCTGCCGCCCCGTCGGTCCACTGTCGCGAGGTTGCCTTAATGTCCATCAAGCGAACCGGCATCGGCGCAGGTTTCGCAGTGCTTGCGGCGACGTGGACAAGCGCAGCGTTCGCGGTGCCATACGATTATCAACTGGGCTTTCAACCCGCGGCCTCGCCGGTGATGGAGCGTATCGAGGAGTTCCACAATCTCCTGCTCTACATAACCTTTGCGATCTGCCTGCTCGTTCTGGCGCTCCTGGTCTACATCGTCCTTCGCTATAATCACAAAGCCAATCCGACGCCGACGCGCACCGAGCACAACACGATCCTCGAAATGGCGTGGACGGTCCTTCCGGTCATCATCCTCGTCGTCATCGCGATCCCGTCCTTCAAGCTGCTCTACTACGAGGCCGACATTCCCAAGGCGGACGTGGAACTCAAGGTCATCGGCAAGCAGTGGTTTTGGACCTATCAGTATCCGCGCCGAGGCAACTTCCAGTTCGACTCGCTCGCACTTTCCGATGACGCGGCAAAGAAGGCCAACGAGCCGCGGCTTCTTGGAGTCGACAATCCCATTGTCGTTCCGGTGAACAAGGTCATCGAAGTCGTCACGACCGGCGCCGACGTCATCCATTCCTGGGCCTTGCCCGAGATGGGCGTCAAGATGGATGCCATTCCCGGCCACCTCAACTACACCTGGTTCAAGGCGACCCGCACCGGCACATTCTACGGTCAATGCTCGGAACTCTGCGGCGCCAAGCATGCCTTCATGCCGATCGAAGTGAAGGTCGTGACCGACTCCGAGTATGAAAAGTGGCTCGCGGCGGCGAAGAAGAAATACGCAGCCATCGACGACGGCACCACAACGCGCCTGGCCGCGCAGTAGCAAAGGACACGTTTATGGCCGATCTGGCCCACGCACATGACGAGGACGCCCACGGACATCCGACAGGCTGGCGGCGCTTCGTCTATTCGACGAATCATAAGGACATCGGCTCGATGTACCTTATCTTCGCGATTTGCGCGGGCGTCGTCGGGGGATTCCTCTCGATCATGATGCGTGCCGAGCTCATGGAGCCCGGCATGCAGATCTTCAAGGATCCGCACACCTTCAACGTGTTCGTGACGGGCCACGGCCTGATCATGGTGTTCTTCATGATCATGCCGGCCATGATCGGCGGCTTCGGCAACTGGCTCGTGCCTCTGATGATCGGCGCGCCGGACATGGCGTTCCCGCGCATGAACAACATCTCGTTCTGGCTGCTGCCGTTCTCGTTCGCACTTCTCGTCATGAGCATGTTCGTCGAGGGCGATTCCGGCGGCATCGGCGTCGGCGGCGGCTGGACGCTATATGCGCCATTGTCGACCTACGGCTCGCCCGGTCCGGCGATGGATCTGGCGATCTTCTCACTCCACATCGCGGGGGCTTCGTCGATCCTCGGCGCCATCAACTTCATCACCACCATCTTCAACATGCGCGCGCCGGGCATGACGCTGCACAAGATGCCGCTCTTCGTCTGGGCGATTTTGGTGACGGTGTTCCTGCTGCTTCTTTCACTGCCGGTGCTGGCGGGAGCCATCACCATGCTGCTGGCAGATCGCCATTTCGGAACGTCATTCTTCAATCCGGCGGGCGGCGGCGATCCCATCCTCTACCAACATCTGTTCTGGTTCTTCGGCCATCCGGAAGTCTACATCCTGATCCTGCCCGGCTTCGGGATGGTCAGTCACATCATCTCGACCTTCGCGAAGAAGCCGATCTTCGGTTACCTCGGCATGGCCTATGCGATGGTCGCGATCGGTTTCATCGGCTTTCTGGTCTGGGCGCACCACATGTACACGGTGGGATTGAGCGTCGACACGCGAGCCTATTTCGTCTTCGCCACAATGGTCATCGCGGTGCCGACCGGCATCAAGATCTTTTCCTGGATCGCGACGATGTGGGGCGGCAGTCTCGAGTTCAAGACGCCGTTGCTCTGGGCGATCGGGTTCGTCTTCCTGTTCACCGTCGGCGGCGTGACCGGCGTGGTGCTCGCCAACGCGGGTGTCGATGTCGTCCTGCAGGACACTTATTACGTCGTCGCCCACTTCCATTATGTGCTGTCGCTCGGCGCGGTCTTCACCATCTTCGCCGGCTTCTACTTCTGGTTCCCGAAGTTCACCGGCTACATGTACAACGAGACTCTGGGCAAGCTGCACTTCTGGATCACGTTCATCGGCGTCAACCTGACCTTCTTCCCGATGCACTTCCTGGGTCTCGCCGGCATGCCGCGCCGAATCGCGAACTATCCCGATGCCTTCGAGGGCTGGAACTTCATCGCCTCGATCGGCTCGTTCATCGCCGGCATCGGCGTCCTCGTCTTCCTCGCCATGCTGGTCGAGGCGTTCATGCGCAAGCGCGTGGCTGGCGACAATCCCTGGGGACCGTATGCGACGACATTGGAGTGGACTTTGCCGTCGCCGCCGCCGTTCCATCAATTCAACGAATTGCCGAAGATCAGCTGATGACCACCGTCGCTCTCACCGGTGAATCGCGATCCGCAACAGTCGGCGACTATTTTGCGCTCCTGAAGCCGCGCGTCATGTCGCTCGTGATCTTCACGGGGCTCACGGGAATCGCGGTGGCACCCGGCGACATCCATCCACTCACGGGCTTCACGGCGCTCTTGTGCATCGCGATCGCGGCCGGCGCGTCCGGCGCGCTGAACATGGCTTATGAGTCCGATATCGACGCCTTGATGTCGCGAACCGCCACGCGCCCGATTCCCTCCGGCCGCATCGCGCGCGGCGAAGCGCTCGGCTTCGGCTGGTTGCTCGCGGTCGGTGCGGTCACCGTGATGGGGCTGCTCGTCAATCTCGTCGCGGCGACGCTGCTCGCCTTCACGGTCTTCGTCTATGTCGGCGTCTATACACTCTGGCTGAAGCGCCGCACGCCGCAGAACATCGTGATCGGCGGACTGGCGGGTGCGCTGCCGCCTGCCATCGGCTGGGCCTCGGTGACCGGCTCTCTGACATTGGCGCCGGTGTTGCTGGTCGCCATCATCTTCTTGTGGACGCCGCCGCATTTCTGGGCGCTCGCCTTGTGGCGCTCGACCGACTATGCGCGCGCCGGCGTACCGATGCTGCCGGTCGTGCGTGGCAAAACGTCGACGCGGCGGCAAATTCTCGCCTACACCGCGATCCTGATACCTGCCGGACTAACGCCAGCAGCGATCGGTCTCGCGGGTCCTCTTTATCTCGCGGTCTCGGGCGCCATTGGCCTCTGGTTCGCCGTCGAGGCGGTCGCCGTGACGTTTGAGCGCGACGAGACACGTGAGCCGGCGGCGCATCGCCTCTTCCGGGTCTCGCTGATCTACATGTTCGCGCTTTTCGCCGCACTGCTCGGCGAACACGTGCTGCACATTGCAGCTTTCACGAGCTGGTTGTGAGATTATGTTCGTGAGCGATTCAGCTGACAAGGAACGCAGACGGCGCAACATCGCCATCGCTCTCGCTCTCGGCGCGCTCGTAGTATTGTTCTACCTGATGACGATGGTGCGGGTTCAGCCGTAGCAAGGAAGGGTTTTTCGGATAATGGCCAGTTCAGAGGTCAAGCACGATTATCATCTGGTCGATCCTAGTCCTTGGCCGATCGTCGGCTCCATGGCGGCGTTCGTCATGCTGCTCGGTGCCGTCTTCTGGATGAACAAGGACTACACCGGATTCTTCGGTCTTCCGGTGAACGGCCAACCCTGGATCTTCGCCATCGGCTTTGCGCTCGTTCTCTTCACCATGGCGGGTTGGTGGCGCGATGTCGTCCATGAATCCGTCGCGCTCGGCAATCACACGCCGGTCGTCAAGCTGCACCTGCGCTACGGCATGTTCCTGTTCATCGCGTCGGAAGTGATGTTCTTCGTCGCCTGGTTCTGGGCGTATTTCAATTTCGCGATCTTCGCCAAGGATGCATCGATCGGTGCCTGGCCGCCGACGGGAATCGTGACGCTCGATCCCTGGCACTTTCCGTTGCTCAATACGCTGATCCTCTTGACCTCGGGGACGACGGTGACCTGGGCGCACCATGCGCTCCAGAGTGGCGACCGGAAGGGCGCCGTCCAGGGCCTCGTTCTGACGGTGCTGCTCGGCGCCTCGTTCACCGCCGTGCAGGCCTATGAGTATGCGCATGCGCCCTTCACGTTCGGTTTCAATCATCTCGCGCTGGTGCCGTTCACCGATCCGGCGCACGCTTCATTGACTGCGGGTGTGGGAAACTTCGACGCCATCTACGGCTCGACTTTCTTCATGGCGACGGGCTTTCACGGCTTCCATGTCATCGTCGGCACGATCTTCCTCGCGGTTTGTCTCTTCCGCGCAATGGCCGGTCAGTTCACCACGACGCGCCATTTCGGCTTCGAGGCGGCGGCCTGGTACTGGCATTTCGTCGACGTGGTGTGGCTCTTCCTGTTCGCCTGCATCTATGTGTGGGGGCAGGGGCCTGTCGCGGCCGGCTGACATGCACGCAAGCTCCGGCGTGGTGCGCTCCAGCTTGCTGGCGCGCTGTCCGCGCTGCGGACGCGGTGCCCTGTTCGGCGGATACCTTTCGATCGCGCCATCCTGTGCGAATTGCGGCTTGGATTTTGCGGCGTTCGATGTCGGCGACGGACCGGCTGCGCTCGTCATCCTCGTCGTCGGAGCCCTGGTATGCGGCGCGGCGCTTTATGTCGAATTCACCTGGTCGCCGCCGCTTTGGGTCCATGTTCTTTTGTGGGCTCCGGCGATCGCTGTGCTGACGATCTTCTTCCTGCGCGTGATCAAGGCGGCGTTGCTCGTCCTGCAGTATCGCCATCGCGCCGGCGAGGGCCGGCTGGCCGAGTGATGCGGGTCGCGTTTCGTCCGTTGCCGCTGTTGAGCGTTGCGTGCGCAGTTCTGTTCACGGCGCTGATGGCGCTCGGGGTGTGGCAACTCGAACGGCTGAGCTGGAAACGTGCGCTGATCACGACGGTCGCCAGCCGCATCGCCGCGCCACCAGTGGCGCTCGATCAGGCGCTTGCGATGGGCGCCGGCGCGCAATATCGCCGCGTGCAACTCGTCGGACGTTTCGACAATGCGAAGGAAGCCTATGTCTTCGGAACCGGCGTCGAAGGCGCGCCCGTGTTCCATGTCATCGTGCCGTTCGCCGACGACGGCCGCGTCATACTGGTCGACCGCGGAATCGTGCCGCGCGACTTGATGGCTCGCTCGACTAGAAGCCGCGGATTGATCGAAGGCCGCACGGTTCTGGTCGGAGTCTGGCGCACGCCGGATCCTGCGGGCACCTTCACGCCCAAGCCCGATCTGTCACGTCGCATATGGTATTCGCGCGATGTTGCCGGCATTGCGCGTGCGGACCACATTCGTCCCGCCGCGCCGGTCATCGTCGAGGCGGATGCAACCCCCAATCCGGGCGGCTGGCCCAAGGGCGGTCAGACGCGCGTGAACTTCCGCAATGAACACCTGCAATATGCGATCACCTGGTTCTTGCTCGCGGCTGGACTTCTCGCCGTCTATTTCGCCTATCATGTGTCGCGCGGGCGGTTGACACTTTCCAGCAAGAGCAAGGCGTGATGGCGGTTCCTTCCCTGATCAGTACGCGTGGCTGGGCGGCCAAGGCCGGCTTCGGCGACGTCCTACTCGCGGGACCCGCTCCCGATGGCGGGCTCTATCTTCCAGAACATTGGCCGCAGGTATCGCCCCAGAAAATCGCTGGCTTCAAGACACGCAACTACGTCGATGTCGCGTGCGAGATCCTCTCGCTCTTCGCGGCCGACGCTTTTATGCGAGACGAGCTCGCCGCAGACGTTTCCGCTGCTTATGCCGGCTTCACTGATCGGCGCATCGCACCGCTTGTCGAGATCGGCCCGAATCTTTTTCTGCTGGAATTGTTTCACGGGCCAACACTGGCGTTCAAAGATATTGCCATGCAGGTGTTGGGCCGCCTTTTTGCGCGCGCGCTTGCGAGACGGGGCGGCCGCGCCACCGTGGTCGTGGCCACGTCCGGCGACACGGGCTCCGCGGCGATTGCGGCGCTTGGTGGCTTGGCGGGTATCGATCTCTTCGTCCTGCATCCAAAGGGACGCGTCAGCGATGTGCAGCGGCGGCAGATGACGACGTCGCCACACGCCAATGTCCACAACATCGCGCTCGAAGGGACGTTCGATGACGCGCAGGCGATCGTAAAGGAGCTGTTCGCCGACAGCTTTGCCGCTGCCGTGAACATGACGGCGGTGAACTCGATCAACTTCGCCCGCATCGCGGCGCAGTGCGTCTATTATTTCACGACGACTGCGCAATTGGGCAGGCCTGCAACTTTCGTCGTTCCCACCGGAAACTTCGGCGATGTCTTCGCCGGTGAAGTCGCCGCGCACATGGGACTTGGGATTGAGAACCTCGTGATCGCGACGAACGAAAACGACATCGTGGCGCGCGCACTGAACGAGGGAGTGTACGCGCCAGGGCGGGTGCATCCCTCGCTCAGCCCGGCGATGGACATCCAAGTGGCGAGCAATTTCGAACGCGCACTGTTCGAAGCGTCGGACAGGGACTCCACTTGGCTCAAAGGCGCGATGGCAACGTTTGCGCGCGACAAGAGGTTGCCGATTCCGCCATCGGTTCTGGCCAAGCTCCGGTCGCGCTACGCCGCCGCGCACTGCGACGATCGCCAGACGCTCGAGACGATCCGCACGCTGCGTGCCGAGACCGGCCGCTTGATCGACCCTCACACGGCTGTCGGATTGCACGCCGCCCACTTGATGCGGCCAAAGCCGGATATACCAGTGGTTGTACTAGCGACCGCCCACCCGGCGAAGTTTCCCAATGCAGTAAGGGAAGCCACGGGGGTGACGCCGGACCTCCCGCCGCGCCTTGCGGGACTTTATGAGGGGCACGAAAGATACACGGTCCTGGGCAACGACAAGGCCTTGGTCCGGGCCCATATCGAGGCTAAGCTCGCCGGCCAATGACACCTGAAATCACAAGACTTTCCAACGGCTTGACCGTCGTCACCGATAGGATGCCGCAACTCGAGAGCGCGATGCTTGGGGTGTGGGTGAATGCGGGCGGACGCAACGAAACGCGCGATGTGATGGGCGTGTCGCACATGCTCGAGCACATGGCGTTCAAGGGCACGCTGAGACGCAGCGCACGCGACATCGCCGAAGAGATCGAAGCCGTCGGCGGATATCTCAACGCGTACACGAGTCGCGAGCAGACCGCGTTTCATGCACGCGTGTTGAAGGCGGATGTGCCATTGGCGCTCGATCTTCTCGCCGACATCCTCATGCATCCGACGTTCGAAGAGGGCGAGCTGGAGCGCGAACGCCAGGTGGTGTTGCAGGAGATCGGTCAGTCGCGCGACACGCCGGACGACATCGTCTTCGATCATCTTCAGGCCGCCGTCTATCCCGACCAACCGATGGGCTGGCCGATCCTGGGACTCGACGAAACCGTCAGCAGGTTCACGCGCGAGGATCTGCGCACCTACATGGCGGCGAACTATCGCGCCGGGGACATGACGTTGGTTTCCTCCGGCGCGGTCGATCACGAGTCGATCGTTCGTTCGGTGGAGGCGAAATTCGCGACGTTGCGCGCCGGTCCCGCGCCGACTCCATTGCCGGCGCATTATGTCGGCGGCGATTTCCGCCGGACGCAGGATCTCGAGCAGGCGCACATCGTCTACGCGTTTCCGGGTGTCGCGAGTTCGGCGCCCGACTTCTATACGGCGCAAGTCTATGTCATGGCGCTGGGCGGCGGCATGTCCTCGCGCCTCTTCCAGGAAGCACGCGAGAAGCGCGGCCTGTGCTACGCGATCTCTGCCTTCGCGCAAGCGCATCGCGATGGCGGAACGATCGGCGTCTATACCGGTACCGGTGAGAAGGAAGCCGCGGAGATTTCTGCCGTGATCGCCGGCGAGATGGAGAATCTCGCGACGGGCGCGACCGAACGCGAAGTCGCCAGAGCCAAGGCGCAGCTCAAGTCAAGCTTGCTCATGGGGCTGGAGCGCCCCGGACAGCGCGCCGAACAGATCGCAGGCCATATCTTCACGCATGGCCGCTTGCTCTCGATCGAGGAAATGACCGGCCGACTCGACGCCATCGACTCGCGTGCGGTGCGCGACTTCGGTGAGCGCATGATGGAAAGCGTCAATCCGTCGATGGCGGCCGTCGGACCGGTCGGCCAACTCGAGAAGCAAGGCGCCTTTGCCGATCGCTTCGGTGGGTCCGGCCGCGGCGATGCCACTGTCCCGTCCAGGGTGCCGGAAGCCGCTTTGGCGAAGGCGGAATGAATACAGGGCCGATGGCGTTCATGCGCGGGCTCACCTTCCCAGGTGGCCAACAGCCCGTCATCAAGGGCGGCGGCGTTTACCTGCGCTATCCCCGCATTGCCGACTTTCCCGTCTGGGCGCGCCTGCGTGGTGAGAGCAGGGCGTTCCTTTCACCCTGGGAACCGGTCTGGGCGAGCGACGAGCTGACCAAGGGCGCGTACAGGCGGCGCATCAAGCGCTACCAAAAGGAGGCGCGGCTCGATTCCGCCTACGCCTTCTTCGTGTTTCGTGAAGAAGACGACGTCCTGATGGGAGGTTGCACGCTCTCGAACGTACGCCGCGGCGTGACGCAATGTTGCGCGCTCGGCTATTGGATCGGCGAACGCTTCTCGCGTCAGGGCTACATGTATGAGGCGGTGCGCGCCCTCGTTCCGTTCATTTTCTCGACCCTTGGCTTGCATCGCATCGAGGCGGCTTGCCTGCCGTCGAACCAAGCGTCTCAGAGTTTGCTCGCCAAGGTCGGCTTCCGGCAGGAAGGGGTCGCTTTGCGCTATCTGCAAATCAATGGCGAGTGGCGCGATCACGTCCTCTTCGCTTTGCTCGCGGACGAGGCGCAGGTAAGTTAGGTCCCTACGGGCAAAATTGCGGGTGGCCGCTCAGATCGGGATTGCCGGTGACAAGAGCTATTGCGATCGCCGCGGCATTGATCGCCGCCCTGGTGGCTGTCGTGGCGAACGCCGCCGCGACCGGGTCCGATCCCTCGCTGGTCGACTTCGCAAGTCCCGATGCCGTGATCGAGATCAGGGAAGCGATGGTGCCGTATCACGGGCCATCCGGAACGCAACCGGATGGTTCGAACTGGTATCTGATCAAGGCGACCAACAGCGCCGTGCGTCCGTCCAGCCGCGTGCTTCAAGCGACGCAAACGCCGAGCCTCGCGTTCCTGCCGCGTCCCACGCGTCCGTCAATCGTGGGCGTGGCGAGTTCCGACTCCGCCGTCAATATCGAGAATTTGAACGCCTATGGACGACGCGCCTATCGCGTGATCATCCCGCCGGCAACAGCTGTCGAGATCGTCGTTCAGGTGGCCAACGCCGCGCAGCCGCCATCGCTGAGAGCCTGGACCGAGCCCGCTCTTGCCGCGCACAACCGCCAGTTCGCGATTTTCACGACGGCGGTCTGGGCGCTCATCGGCGCGGCCGCACTGATGGTGAGCGGCCTTGCCGTCATGCTCGGGCACGCACCGGCGCGTTGGGCCGCGTTGACGCTCGTCCTCATTCTCTTGGAGCGCTTGTCGGAGACGGGATTGTTCGACGGCAGCCTGGCGACCGGTGTCGGCGGGCCTTACGGACTGACCGCGATGTTCGCCGGCTTTTCGCTTGCCGCAGGCGCACGCCTCGCGGACGCGATCGTGCCGCTGCGCGAAATCTGGCCCAGGCAAGTGCAATGGTTGAAACGTGGCGAGGCGGTGATCATCGTGCTGTCGATCCTCGCCTATATTGGCGTTCCCGGGACAATTATCGCGGTCGACGCCCTCGTGCTCATTGGCGCTCCCGCTGTTGCGGCCTATCTCATCTATCGCGGCATTCTCGGATCCCAGGCCGCCAAGGTCTCCATCCCGAGCGCGCTAGTCTTTGCGTGCGTCACCATCGCCTCGGCCCTGGCAGTGCTGAGCAGCACGGGAGATTCGCTGGCCACGTCGGCGGCAGGTTCGTTCGCGGCGGCCGGCTCGATCCTGCTCGCGCTGGCGATTGCCGCGGGCGAGGGCATCGCCGTCCTTCCCTTCCAGTCGGTCGCGGCGGTCGCGGAGCCGCCAAGCGGACGAGACGTGAGGTCAGTTCTGGAAGCGATCACGGCATCGAACCAGGGAATCTTCGATCTCGATTTTGCGCGCGACACGCTGCAACTCTCCCGCGAGGCGACCCTCCTGATCGGGCTGCCCGAGACGAATTCTCATATTCGGCACACCGATTTCATCGCGCACGTATATGGCGAAGACCGCGACGTCTATCGCCGTGCGCTCGGCGACTATCGCAAGCGTCCGGGGCTCGGATTCCGCCTCGAGTTCCGCCTGCGCGGGCCCGCCACACGCATTTCGTGGCTCGAACTGCGTGCCACGATGCTCGGCGGCGGCGATGTGGCGAGCCGCTGTGTCGGCCTCTTGGCCGACGTCACGGCGCGAAAGACGACCGAGGCTGAGGCTCTGGATCGCACGCTTCTCGATCCGCTCACCGGGCTTGGCAATCGCGTCTCCATGATGGAAGAGCTCGAGCAACGCAGTCCGCATTTTGCCGACACGACCTTCGCGCTTCTGGATGTCGATCGGTTCAAATCCATTCACGCCAGTCTCGGAGATGCGGGCGGCGACGGAATCCTGAGCCAGATGGCGGAGCGTCTCAGCAATCGCTTCGAGGGCGTCGCCGAAGTTTTTCGCGTCGGCGGCGACGCCTTTGCCATGATCTTTTCCTATGGCTCGAAGGAGCCAGGCGTTGTCGGAGCGGAACTCATCGAGGCTTGCAGCGCACCCTACCAGCTCGACGGTCGCGAGGTTTTCGCGCCGGCGAGCGTCGGCGTTGCGCTCGGTCGCGATGCCGGCGATCCGCTCGAACTGCTCAAGAACACCGAACTCGCGCTGATGCACGCAAAGCAGCTGGGTGGCGGCTGCGCGCGCGCCTATTCGCGCGAACTCGAAACGCTGGCGCCGGGCGACGCGGTGACGCTGGAGTCGGAATTGCGCCGCGCGATCGACGAGGGCCAGATCGTCGTTCACTACCAGCCGATCGTCCATTTGGCTGACGGCGCGATTGCAGGCTTCGAGGCGTTGTTGCGCTGGAACCATCCGACGCGCGGACTCCTTACCCCGACCGACTTCATCGTACATTCCGAAGAGACGGGTACGATCGTAACGCTGGGGCGCATCGCTCTGGAAAGTGCGGCGCAGGATTTGAGCAACTGGCAGCGCTATTTTCCACTGGCTCCGCCGCTCTTTGTCAGTGTCAACGTTTCGCGACGCCAATTGCGCGACGCCGAGTTCGGCGTGTTTCTGGGTTCCGTCATGGCTAACGCCCACCTCGCGCCGGAAACTTTAAAGCTCGAGGTCACCGAGAGTGTCATTGCGGGCAATCCCGATTTGCGAAGTGCGCTCGAGCAGTGCCGCGCCCTTGGCGTCGGCATCATGATCGACGATTTCGGTACCGGCGCATCGAGTCTCAGCCAGCTCAAGGATCTGCCCTTCGACACGATCAAGATCGATCAGAGCTTCCTTGCCAAACACAAGGACCCGCAGACCAAGGCGGACGGCGAAGTCGTGTTGAAATCGATCATCGCGCTCGCCCATGACCTCAAGCGCACCATCATCGTCGAGGGCGTTGAGCGTGAAGCGGACGCGACCTGGCTGAAGGCCTTGGGCAGCGAGTATGCGCAAGGTTTTTTCTTTTCGAAGCCGCTGCCAGCGGCGGACGCGCTCAGCTTCATCGCCATGCATTTCGATCTGCTGGCGGCGCGTTCAGGCGTGGCCAATGTCGCTGGAAAGCCCTGAGATATTGGCGCCGAGCTTGGCGAGCGCCAGGCTCCACTTCGACCCCGCGTCGCCGCGAAACACCAGCTCGGCATCGGCGTCGCAATGGATCCAGCCATTGCCGGCGATCTCGTCCTCGATCTGGCCGGCGCCCCAGCCGGCATAGCCGAGCGCGAAGAGAAACTTTTGCGGGCCGGTGCCGCGCGCAATGGCGCGCAGGATGTCGATGGTCGGCGTCAGCGCGATCTCGGACGTAACCGACAGCGTCGCCGGACTGTTGCTGCGTTCGTTCGAATGCAGCACGTAACCGCGATCGGTCTCGACCGGTCCGCCGAACATCACCGGTACGCGCGGCGTCGACTCCGTGACCGGAATGTCCATTTGCGTCATCAAGTCGCGGAACGGCAGACCTTCAAGCGGCTTATTGACGATCAAGCCAAGCGCGCCATCCGACGAGTGCGAGCAGACGAAGATGACGCTTTTTTCGAAACGCGGATCGGCCATGCCGGGCATTGCGATCAGGAGCTTTCCCGTCAGAAAGCCGTCGCTGTTGCGCCATTGCGGCGAGTCATGCGCTGCCATCGCCATAACTTACGACTTTTCGCCCCTTTGCGACAGGACGAACCATGCGCTAAAACGCGCGCCCAACCTCAGGAGCACCTCATGTCCATCAAAGTCGGCGACAAATTTCCATCGGCAACACTCATGCAAATGAAGGACGGTGGACCGAAGCCGGTGAAGACCGATGACCTATTTGCCGGCAAGAAAGTGGTCGTCTTCGCCGTGCCGGGCGCTTTTACGCCGACTTGTTCCGCCAAGCATTTGCCGGGATTCGTGCAGAATGCCGACGCGATCAAGGCGAAAGGCGTCGATGCAATCGCCTGTGTCGCCGTCAATGACGCCTTCGTGATGGGCGCGTGGGGCGAGCAACAAAAAGTCGGCGACAAGATCATGATGCTGGCGGACGGCAATGGCGATCTGACCAAGGCGCTCGGACTGGAACTCGACGGCTCGCGTTTCGGGATGGGCCAGCGCAGCCAGCGTTTCGCAATGCTCGTGGATAACGGCGTGGTGACGAAACTGAACGTCGAAGCACCGGGCGCGTTCGCAGTATCCAGCGCCGAGCATGTTCTGACGGAACTTTAGTCGCCGCGCTTCTCCGGAATGGCCGCGCGGGCGAGTTGGTCCGCGCGTTCGTTCTCCGGATGGCCGGAATGCCCGGCCACCCACTTCCAGCTGATTTTGTGCCGGGACATCGCGGCGTCGAGTGCGCGCCACAATTCGGCATTCTTCACCGGTTTCTTGTCCGCGGTTTTCCAACCATTGGCTTTCCATTTCGTCAGCCACTTGGCCGCTCCGTCCATGACGTAGCGCGAATCCGTGTGCAGTCGGATCGCCGAAGGCCGCTTGAGCGCTTCGAGTGCGCGGATCACGGCCATCAGTTCCATGCGATTGTTGGTGGTCGCTTCGTCACCGCCCGAGAGTTCGCGTTCATGGCCGCGCGTGCGCAGGATCGCCGCCCAGCCGCCAGGTCCGGGATTTCCCGAGCAGGCGCCGTCGGTATAGATGTCGATGACGGCCTCGGTCACAAACCGTACTCGGCAGGACTCTTCACGCGCATGTGGAAGCGGAGCCGCTTGCTGAAATCGCGCGGCTCCTTCGGCCTGACGAGCGCCATCGGATCGTGGTTGAGGAGATCGAAGAGACGGGTCAGGAGAAAGCGCAGTGCCGCACCGGCACAGAGGATGGGCAGTGCTGCGGTCTCGGTTTGGGTCAATTCGCGCCGCTTGCGATACGCCGAAAGGAGACTCTGGCCTTTCGTCAAGTTGTAGGCGCCGTCAGTCTCGAAGCACCAGGCGTTGAGCATGACTGCCAGGTCGTAGGCAAACGCATCATTGCAGGCGAAATAGAAATCGATCAGTCCGGACACTTGCCCATTCGTGAAGAGAACATTGTCGGGAAAGAGATCCGCGTGGATGACGCCCGACGGCAGCCCCGTAGGCCAGTGCGCGTTCACCTCGTGATGAGCCGATGCAATGACGTCGCGCAAGCCGCGCTCGATGCCGTCGGCGCCGCTCGCAGTCTTCGCGACGAGATCGCGCCAGCCCGAAATTCCCAGCGCGTTGGCGCGGCGGATCGCGAAGTCCGCGCCTGCCGCATGCAGACGGGCCAGCGCGTCACCCGCCGACGCACAATGCCCGACGTCGGGACGCCGCACGGATAGTCCCGTCAAAAAGCTGACCAATGCGGCCGGCCGGCCATTGATCTTTGTCCATTGTTTGCCGTCCTTGCGGCGGACCGGCTCAGGACAAGCGATGCCGCGTGCTGCCAGATGTTCCATCAACCCGAGGAAGAATGGCAGGTCGGCTTCGTGGACACGTTTTTCATAGAGCGTGAGGAAGTAACTGCCACGATCCGTCAGCAGGTAGAAGTTGCTGTTCTCGACACCTTCGGCGATGCCTTTGAAACTCAGAGGCTGACCGACATCGTAGTCGGCAAGCGCCACTTCGAGGTCCTCAAAGGAGACGTCGGTGTAGACCGCCATGGTCCATGCTTCCCATCGAGAGCCTGCTTGGCTACAGTCCGGCGCGTTTTGCGCCGGTTTTCAGAAGTCGGCTGCGACTCGAAAAAAGTCAAGCGAAGGACATGACATGGCCGTTCCCGTCATTGCGCAGAAATCTCCATTTTCGGTCGATGTGGTGGCGGGCAGGACCTCTTTGCGGTGTTCAAAGCGCCGGCCTGAAACGGTGTGGTTCTGCGGCTGCAAGAACACGTCCGCGACTTTGTGCGGCGGAACGCACGAAACGCTCGCGATCTGATCATGCCGTCGTTTCTGCGTTCGCTCGTCATCGCCACGCTTGCGGTTCTGTCGCTCTCCGCCTGTTCGACCGATGTCAAACGCGGCCTCTGCCCCAATGCCAGCGTGCTCGCCAACACGGCACAGCTGACCGGGTTCAGGGACAAGATGGAAGGTGATCCGGCGGGTGTTGTGTATGAAGTCGTGATGACCGGCGTCAAAGCCAACTGTTCGTTCGACAAGGACGAAGGCACGGCGGATTCGAGCGTCACCGTCACCTTCCGCGCGACGCGAACACCGACGGGTCTCGCCGCGGATTATAGCGTTCCCTACTACGTGGCGGTGACGCGGGACTCGACCACCATCGTCTCCAAGAAAATCTATACGGCGACTTTCGCCTTTCGCCCGGGTGAGTCGAGCACGACATTCGATGCCGATGTGTCGGAGGTTCCGATCCGCCTCGACAACGGCAAGAAGCCGTACGACTACGGCATCCTGACCGGCCTGCAGCTGACCAAGGCGCAACTTGACTACAACACGAAGATGGGGCGTTTCGCGCCATGACCGTGCTCAGCGCCGAGCTGAGCGCGATCGTCGGCAGTGCGTTCGCGGCGGAAGGACTCTCTAAGGCGTTTGGACAGGTCACGCGCTCCGATCGTCCCGACCTCGCGCAGTTCCAATGCAATGGCGCGCTCGCGGCGGCGAAAGAGGCGAAGACGAATCCGCGTGCGGTGGCGGAGAAGATCGTCGCGCGCCTCAAGTCCGATCCGCTGTTCGCCAAGGTCGAGATCGCCGGGCCGGGCTTCATCAATCTCGATCTGACCGATGCGGCGTTATCTGCGCGCGGCGTTGCACTGTCTCAAGACGCGCGATTGGGCGCGCCCGAAACGGGCAGGGGTAAGTCTCTCCTCATCGATTTCGGCGGACCGAACATCGCCAAGCCCATGCATGTCGGCCATCTCCGCTCCGCCATCATCGGCGACTGCCTGCAGCGGCTCTTCCGCGCCAATCAGTGGAATGTGGTCAGCGACATCCATCTCGGCGACTGGGGCCTGCAGATGGGGCAGCTGATCTCGGAAATCGCCCATCGCGGGATCGCGCCCGGGTATTTCGACGCAGCCTTCACCGGGCCTTATCCGTCGCAGTCGCCGGTGACGATGGGCGATCTCGAGGAGATTTATCCGGCCGCGGTCGCGGCCTGCAAAGCGGACGAAGCCCGCCTTCTCGAAGCGCGCCAGGCGACGGCGGATTTGCAAGCCGGACGGGCCGGTTATCGCGCACTCTGGATGCACTTCTTTAACGTCTCGAAGGTGGGTCTCGACCGCGAGTACGGCAGCCTCGGCGTCCACTTCGACCTGTGGAAGGGCGAGGCTAGCGTCGATCCTCTGGTCGCGCCCATGATCGCGGACTTGAAGGCGCGCGGGGTGGCGGGCGAGAGCGAGGGCGCGCTCGTCGTGCACGTCGAACGCAACAGCGACAAGAAGGAGATGCCGCCCTTGATCCTGGTCAAGCAGGACGGCGCGGTGCTGTACGGCACGACCGATCTCGCCACCATCATCGATCGCGTGCGCGCGCAGAATCCCGATCTCATCCTCTACGTCGTCGATCAGCGCCAGCACCTGCATTTCGAGCAGGTGTTTCGCGCCGCCGAGAAGGCGGGCCTCGCCGGCAAGGCCGCGCTCGAACATGCCGGCTTCGGCACGATGAACGGCACCGACGGCAAGCCGTTCAAGACGCGCGAAGGCGGCGTCATGAAGCTGTTCGATCTCATCGCTATGGCCACGGCCGAAGCCGAGAAGCGGCTGGCCGAGCAGGGGATGGGCGCCGACTACAGCGCCGACGAGCGTGCCGACATCGCGAAGAAGGTTGCCATCGCGACGATCAAATTCGCCGATCTCTCGAACTATCGGCTCACTGATTACATTTTCGATCTTGAACGCTTCTCGCGCTTCGAAGGCAAGACCGGTCCGTATCTGCAATATGCTGCCGTGCGCATCCAGTCGATCCTGCGCCGTGCCAAGGCCGAAGGTCACGCGATCGGCGAGCCGCATATCCGTTCGCCCGAAGAGCGTGCACTGTTCCTGCAGCTTCTCTCGTTGCCTGATGCAATGGCGGGCGCCGAGCGTGGCCGCGCGCCGAATATTTTATGCGACTACGTCTTCACGCTCGCGCAGCACTACAGCCGCTTCTATGCCGAGCACCACATACTGTCCGAAACCGACACTGCCATCCGCGGTGCGCGGCTCGGTCTTTGCCAGCTCACCCTGGCGGTGCTTGCCAAAGTCTTGGGCACTCTGGGCATCGAGGTTCCGGAAAGAATGTGAGTAGAATCGCGGATTCCGTTGCGTTCGTTGACTCAACCACCTCCCTCTTTAGAATGCCCGCAACACCCTTATCCGCCGTGAGGCGCGTGACGGTGGCCAACACATGATCCCTCGCGGGAGACGTCCCCTCATTCGGGGAGGCCGAAGGAGCAACCGCCCCGGAAACTCTCAGGCAAAAGGACCGCGATCGGAGATGAACTTCTGGAAAGCGGGACTGCGACACGCGCGGTCTCCACCGAAGGGGTAACCGCCACCAGGCGGGAAATCTCTCAGGTCCAATGACAGAGGGGCGCGAGTGCCGCAGCGATGCGGGGCGCGCCGACGCAACTCTGTATACGGACCATTTATGGCCCAGCCGAACGAAGTCCTGCTTGAGACGCCGCTGCATGCGCTGCATGTCGAGCTTGGCGCCAAGATGGTGCCGTTCTCCGGCTATGACATGCCCGTTCACTATCCCGCCGGGATTCTGAAGGAACACCTGCATACGCGTGAAAAGGCCGGCCTGTTCGATGTCTCGCACATGGGGCAGGCGTTTCTCTCCGGCGCCGATCCGGCCAAGGCGCTGGAGCGGCTCACGCCCGCCGACGCGATCGGCCTCAAACCGGGACTGCAACGCTACGGTCTCCTGCTCAACGATCAAGGCACGATCAAGGACGATTTCATGTTCTCGCGCCTCATCGGCGAGGCGCCGCTCTATCTCGTCGTCAATGCCGGCACCAAGCAGGGCGACTTCGACTACATCGCCGCGCAGCTCAAAGGTATCGCCAAGCTCGAGCCGCGGCCGGACCGTGCGCTGCTCGCACTGCAAGGTCCGGCTGCGGCCCAGGTGCTCGAGCGGCATTCGCCGGGCATCGCGAAACTCACCTTCATGCAGGTCGTGCGCTGCACTGTTGCCGGCGCTCCGGCCATCGTCAGCCGCTCGGGCTATACCGGCGAAGACGGCTTCGAGATTTCCCTCGAAGGTAGTCACGCTCTGCGCGTCGCCCGCGCCTTGCTGGCTGAGCCGGAAGTTCTGCCGATCGGTCTTGGCGCGCGCGACAGCCTGAGACTCGAGGCAGGGCTCTGTCTCTACGGGCACGACATCGACGAGACTGTGAACCCGGTCGAAGCCAGTCTGGTCTGGTCCATCGGCAAGCGCCGCAAGCTGGACAAGGATTTTCCGGCGGCGGGAGAAATCATGGACGCGGTCTTCAACGGCACGGCGAAGAAGCGTGTCGGCATCCGCCCCGATGGTCGCGCACCGGCGCGCGAGGGCAGCGAGATCGCGGACAAGACCGGTCGCGTCATCGGCACGATCACCAGCGGCGGCTTCGGGCCAACGCTCAATGCGCCCATCGCGATGGGTTACGTCGAATCCGCTTTCGCCGGCGACGGCACAGAACTCGATCTGATCGTGCGCGGCAAGCCGTTGCCCGCACGTGTCTCGCCGCTGCCGTTCGTACCGCACCGTTATCGTCGCGCCGTTTGAAACCCGTGGAGCCGTCTCATGAGTGAAGTCCGTTTTACCGATCAGCATGAATGGGTCCGCATCGATGGCGACGAAGCCACCATCGGCATCACCAAATATGCCGCCGAGCAATTGGGCGACGTCGTCTATGTCGAGCTGCCCGAAGCCGGCCACAAGGTCGGCGCCGGCGGCGAAGCGGCGGTGGTCGAAAGCGTCAAGGCGGCGAGCGAAGTCTACGCACCGGTCGGTGGCGAAGTGACGACATCGAATGCGGTGCTCGCCGAAGATCCGGCGAAGGTCAACGCCGATCCGGAAGGCGAGGGCTGGTTCTTCAAACTGAAACTCGCGGACAAGTCCGAATTCCAGAAGCTCTTGACCGCCGACCAATATGCCGAGTTCGTGAAAGGGCTTTAGATCATGCGTTACCATCCCCTGACGCCGGACGATCGACTGGCGATGATCGAGCGGATCGGCGTGACGAGTGTCGATGCGTTGTTCAAGGATGTTCCGGTGTCGGCTGTGGTGCCGCTGTCGTCGTTCGATCTGCCGGACGGCCAGGGCGAACTCGAAGTCGAGCGCAAGCTCTCGCGACTCGCAGCAAAAAATGCCGCGGCGGGAAACGGTCCGTTCTTCTGCGGCGCCGGCGCCTACCGCCATCATGTCCCGGCCTCGGTCGATCACTTGATCCAACGCGCCGAGTTCCTCACCTCCTACACGCCCTACCAGCCGGAGATTGCACAGGGCACGCTGCAATACATGTTCGAATTCCAGACCCAGGTTGCGCTTCTGACCGGCATGGAAGTCGCCAACGCCTCGCTCTACGACGGTTCGACCGCGACCGCCGAAGCGGTGCTGATGGCGGAACGCATCACACGGCGACCGAAAGCGGTCTTGTCGGGTGGCCTCCATCCGCACTATGCCGAGACGGTCGAAACGATGGCGAGCCTGTCCGGTCAGGTCGTTCGCGCGACGACGACTCCGGGAAAGGCCGACGACGTCATCGCGATGATCGACGATCAGACGGCCTGTGTCGTCGTGCAAAGCCCCGACGTGTTCGGCCTCATCCACGACCTGAAACCGATCGCCGCGGCTGCGCACGCCAAAGGCGCGCTCTTGATTGCGGTCGTGACCGAGATCGTTTCGCTTGGGCTCCTAGAAGCGCCAGGCGCGCAAGGCGCCGACATCGTCGCCGCCGAAGGCCAATCGATCGGCAACGGCCTCAATTTCGGCGGACCCTATGTCGGGCTCTTTGCCACGCGTGAGAAATTCCTGCGCCAGGTGCCGGGGCGGCTGACCGGCGAGACGGTCGATGCGATCGGCAAGCGCGGCTATGTGCTGACGCTGTCGACGCGCGAACAGCACATCCGCCGCGAGAAGGCGACGAGCAACATCTGCACCAATTCCGGGCTATGCTGTCTTGCCTTCACGATCCATCTCTCGCTTCTGGGCGAAGAGGGTTTCACACGCCTCGCGCGGCTCAATCATGCCAAGGCGTCCGCGCTCGCCGACAAGCTCTCTGCCGTCAAGGGCGTCGAACTGGTCACACCCGCATTTTTCAACGAATTCACGCTCAGGCTTCCGGGCAAGGCCGACGCCATCGTCGAGTCCCTTGCCAAGAAAGGCATCCTGGCCGGCGTGCCGGCGTCACGACTGATGCCGCATGATCCCAAGGTGCGCGATCTCCTGATCGTCGCGGCAACCGAGACTGTCACCGACGAGGATTGCGATGCCTTCGCCCGCGCGCTCGCGGAGATCCTGCCATGACGATGAACAACCAGGGACGGCCGACCTCTGTGCCCGCGGTGAACGGCCACGTGCTTACGACCATTTCCGGCGATCGCGGCCTCGACCATGAGGAGCCGCTCATCTTCGAACTCGGCCGCGACGGCATGACGGGTGTCGACTTGCCAAATGTCCAACTCTCCGACGCGCGGCTCGGCGGCGTGAAGCGGGCGCAACCGATCGGACTTCCTGGCCTCTCCGAGCCGGAGGTCGTGCGCCATTATGTGCGGCTGTCGCGCATGAACTACGCGATCGATGCCGGGCTCTATCCGCTCGGCTCCTGCACCATGAAACACAATCCGCGGTTGAACGAGAAAGTGGCGCGGCTTCCGGGTTTCGGCGATCTGCATCCGCTGAGCCCGCAATCGACGGTGCAGGGCGCGCTCGAACTCATCGCCGAACTGATGACATGGTTGACGACGCTCACCGGCATGCCGGCGGTCGCGATGTCGCCCAAGGCCGGCGCGCACGGCGAGCTGTGCGGCCTTCTTTCCATCCGTGCCGCCATCGCGGCGCGCGGCGAAACGCGCAAGCGCATCCTGGTGCCGGAGTCCGCGCATGGCACCAACCCGGCAACCGCAGCCTTCGCCGGCTTCACGATCGACGAGGTCAAGGGCACGCCCGACGGTCGCGTCGACATGATCGAGCTCGAAGGGAAGCTCGCGCCGGACGTTGCGGCGATCATGCTGACCAATCCCAACACCTGCGGCCTGTTCGAGCGCGACATCCGCCACATGGCGGATGCGACGCACAAGGCCGGCGCCTATTTCTATTGCGACGGCGCCAACTTCAACGCCATCGCCGGGCGGGTGCGGCCCGGCGATCTCGGCATCGATGCGATGCACATCAATCTGCACAAGACATTCTCGACGCCGCATGGCGGCGGCGGGCCGGGCGCGGGCCCGGTCGTGCTCTCGGCGGCGCTGGCGCCTTTTGCGCCGCTGCCGTTGCTGGTGCATGACGCGAAAGGCTTTCGCCTGATCGAGGATCGCGACGCGCTCCCGTCAGGCGCAAAGCCCTTCGGGCGCATGTGCGCCTTCCACGGCCAGATGGGCATGTTCGTGCGCGCACTCGCCTACATGCTGAGCCATGGCCGCGACGGCGTGCGCCAGGCGAGCGAAGACGCCGTGCTCTCGGCGAACTATATCCTCGCTTCGCTCAAGGACGTGATGAGCGCGCCTTATGGCGACGGGCCATGCATGCACGAGGCGCTGTTCGACGATTCCTTCCTCGAAGGCACGGGCATCACGACGCTCGACTTCGCCAAGGCGATGATCGACGAGGGCTATCACCCGATGACGATGTACTTCCCGCTCGTCGTGCATGGCGCCATGCTGATCGAGCCGACCGAGTCCGAGTCGAGGGAATCGCTCGACCGCTTCATCCATGTGCTGCGCGAACTCGCCATCGAGGCGCGTGACGGCAACAAGTCGCGCTTCGAAGGCGCGCCGCACTATGCGCCGCGCCATCGCCTCGATGAAACCGCGGCGGCTCGCAAGCCGGTGTTGCGCTGGAAACGGAAGGATCTGGCTGAGGCGGCGGAGTAGCTGCTCTCACCCGTCATGGGCGCCCCCGAGGCGCCCACCCATCTGGCGCGCGTCTGCGCGCCAAAAATGCAGAAGCAAGTTTGACGGGGTGGCCGGGTCAAGCCCGGCCATGGAAAAAACCCCGGCTTGGGGGCCGGGGTTGAAGTCACATTCGGGAGGCTAATTCCGGATCAAGGCGCGCTCGCAACGCTCCAGGATTCGGTGTCGGATCGGGACGGCGCGGCCAAAGCGAGGGAGATGCTCACAGCTATCAAAGCGACGACGAAGACGAAAAGCTTGGCCATGTGCCGTTCCGATACGACACCCCCTTACGTCGCAAACTTCGTGCCGAGCGCGGAATCTCTGAGGTTTCCGCAAAGAATCCGGGTCACCCGTCGCGGTTTCGGTACAAACGGGACGTCGCAATGTGAGAAGGAAGATTTACTAAGGCTTTCACGTGCGCGCCCTTGAAGCGGCTACTCGGCATCACCAAGTGCGCAGTTGAGCGGTCGCGCTCGGGTGCTTCGTTTCAACAACGAAGAGAATTTCTCTCTCTGCAAAACTTGAAAACAGTACGATGTGGAGTCCGGGATCGGACCCCACAAGGTCTGGTGAGTTTACGGCGTTAGTAACGCCGTATCGTCTCACGCCACCGCAGGCTCAGCTGCACCCACTCGTGCTGCCGCAGGTGTTGCACTTCATGCAGGTGCCGTTACGCACCAGCGTAAAGTTTCCGCACTGGCCGCAAGCGTCGCCCTCATAGCCTTTCATGCGCGCCTCCGCGGCACGCTTTGCCTGGAGCTCGCGCGCCTTGCCGGCCCGCTCAGCTGCGTCGCCCGCGCGCGCCGTGAGCTGCGAACCGAGCGCGTCGACCATGTCGCCGACCGGATTGGCCGCCTCGAGCACGCCGGCGCGGATCTGGCTGAGCGCGTCGGTGACGACAGACTCTTCCACCGTCAGGAATTCCTCAGTGTGCTCCTCGTCGTCATGATGGGCATGATCGTGATGGGCATGCTCTTCCATCATCTTCAACGCTGCGCCGCCGCGCACCACCGCGATGGAGCGCTGCAGCCGGCCGCGCACATAACCGCTCGACGTCACGCTCCGGACCGCCTGGACGACGTCGCTGGTGCGGGCGTCATGGCTGCCGTCATCGACGCCGCCGCCGATGTCCTCGTCGGACGGATGGACATGGGCGAGATCGTTGCGGTCGAGATAGGAGACAGCGAGTTCGCGGAAGATGTAGTCGAGCACGCTGGTCGCGTTCTTGATCGAGTCGTTGCCGACGACCATGCCCGCCGGCTCGAAACGCGTGAAGGTGAAGGCTTCGACGAACTCCTCGAGCGGTACGCCATATTGCAGGCCGACCGAGATGGCGATGGCGAAGCCGTCCATCAGCGAGCGGAATGCGGCGCCATCCTTGTGCATGTCGATGAAGATCTCGCCGAGCCGGCCGTCCTCATATTCGCCGGTGCGCAGATAGACCTTGTGGCCGCCGACGATCGCCTTCTGGGTGTAGCCTTTGCGGCGTTGCGGCAGTTTCTCGCGATCGCGCGAGCGCACGCGTTCGACGACCTTCTCGACGATGCGCTCGGTGATCACCGTGGTGCGCTGGGCGGGCGCGATCTCTTCCAATTCTTCCTCGTCATCGTCGAACTGGAAGACCTGGCTCGCCAGCGGCTGGCTCAATTTGGAGCCATCACGATAGAGCGCGTTGGCCTTGAGCCCGAGACGCCAGGAAAGGAGGTAGCTCTCGCCGCATTCCTTCACCGTGGCGCTGTTCGGCATGTTGATGGTCTTGGAGATGGCGCCCGAGATGAAGGGCTGCACCGCCGCCATCATGTGGATGTGACTGCCGACCGAGAGCGCGCGCTTGCCGATGCGGCCGCAGGGATTGGCGCAATCGAAGACGGCGAGGTGCTCGTCTTTCAGATAAGGCGCGCCTTCGAGAGTCATGGCGCCGCAGACATGGAGGTTGGCGGCGTCGATATCGGCGCGGCTGAAGCCCAACAGCTTCAGCATGTCGAAGTCTGGCGCATCGAGCGCGGCCGGATCGATCTTCAGGATCTCGGTGCAGAACACGGTGCCCAGCGACCACTTGTTGAACACGAAGCGGATGTCGAACGCCGATTCGAGCGCGCCTTCCACCGTCGCCAATTCGTCTTCGCCGAAGCCCTTGGCGCGCAGCGCATCTTGATTGAGCGCGCCGCGATAGCCTTCGAGCGTGCCGTGGCCGACGGCGTACGCCACGATCTCATCGATCTCGGCTTGCGTGTATTGCAGCGTCTGCAGCGCTTCGGGAACGCAGCGGTTTATGATCTTGAAATAACCGCCGCCGGCGAGCTTCTTGAATTTGACCAGCGCGAAGTCCGGTTCGACTCCCGTGGTGTCGCAGTCCATGACCAGACCGATGGTGCCGGTCGGCGCAATGACGGTCGCCTGCGCGTTGCGATAGCCAAAGCCTTCGCCCAGCGCCACGGCATCGTCCCAGGCGCGCTGCGCGGCGAAGGCGAGGTCCTTGTTGGCTACCGCGTCGAGATCAAGCGGCACCGGTAGAGTGACAAGCCCTTCATAGCCGTTCTTCTCGCCATGCGCAGCGCGGCGATGATTGCGCATCACCCGCAGCATCGCCTCGCGATTGGCCGCGAACTCGGGGAATGGCCCAAGCTCGCCTGCCATTTCCGCCGACGTCGAATAGGAGACACCGGTCATGACGGAAGAGATCGCACCTGCGATGGCGCGGCCTTCGCGCGAATCGTACGGAATGCCGGCCGCCATCAGAAGCCCGCCGATATTGGCGAAACCCAAGCCCAGCGTGCGGTAGTCGTAGGAAAGTTGCGCGATTTCCTTGGAGGGGAACTGCGCCATCAGCACTGAAATTTCCAGCACGATGGTCCAGAGCCGGCAGGCATGTTCGAACGCCGCGACGTCAAAAACCTTTGCGTCGTCCTGAACCTTGCGGAACTGCATCAGGTTCAGCGACGCGAGATTGCAGGCCGTATCGTCGAGGAACATGTACTCCGAGCAGGGATTGGAGGCGCGGATTTCTCCACCGGCAGGGCAGGTGTGCCAGCCATTGATCGTCGAGTGGAATTGGATGCCGGGATCGGCGCAAGCCCAGGCGGAATAGGAGATCTTCTCCCACAAGTCGCGCGCCTTGATCGTCTTGGCGATTTTGTTCGAGCCGCGATAGGTGAGGTTCCAGTCCTGATCTTCCAGGACGGCTTCGAGGAATTCGTCGCTGACGCGAACTGAGTTGTTCGAATTCTGGCCCGACACGGAGAGATAGGCCTCCGAATCCCAATCGGTGTCGTAGGTCCTGAAGTCGATGTCCTTGTAGCCCTGCTTGGCGAAGGAGATCACGCGCTCGACATAGTTGTCGGGGATCATCGCCTTGCGCGCCGCCTTGATCTCGCGGCGCAGGGCGGGATTCTTCTTAGGATCGAAGCAATCATCGTTCGAGCCTTCGCAATTGATGCAGGCCTTCATCACGAGCTTCAGATGCTTCTCGGCGAGCTTGGAGCCCGCCACCATAGCGGCGACCTTTTGTTCCTCGATCACCTTCCAGTCGATGAATTGTTCGATGTCGGGGTGATCGACGTCGACGATCACCATCTTGGCGGCGCGCCGTGTCGTGCCGCCGGATTTGATCGCACCCGCTGCGCGATCGCCGATCTTGAGGAAGCTCATCAGTCCGGAGGATTTGCCGCCGCCGGAGAGTTTTTCGTTCTCGCCGCGCAGTGACGAGAAGTTCGTGCCTGTGCCGGAACCGTACTTGAAGAGGCGCGCCTCGCGCGTCCACAAATCCATGATGCCGCCTTCATTGACGAGATCGTCGGCGACGGACTGGATGAAGCAGGCGTGCGGCTGCGGGTGTTCGTAAGAAGTAGCCGACTTGGTCAGGCGGCCCGTTAAATGGTCGACGTAGAAGTGGCCTTGGCTTGGGCCGTCGATGCCATAGGCCCAATGTAAGCCGGTGTTGAACCATTGCGGCGAGTTCGGCGCTGCCTTCTGAGTCGCGAGCATGAAGACGAGCTCGTCGAAAAAGGCGCGCGCGTCCTTTTCCGAGTCGAAATAACCGCCCTTCCAGCCCCAATAGGTCCAGGTCCCGGCGAGGCGATCGAACACCTGCTTGGCGGAATACTCGCCCGTCGTTTCGTCGCCCTCGGCGGTCTTGCGCCAGAGGAATTCGGGAACGCCTTCTTCCGGCAGCGGCTTCAGGGCCGTCGGGATTCCGGCCTTGCGAAAATATTTCTGCGCCAGCACATCGCAGGCCACCTGGCTCCAGTCAGCCGGCACTTCGATGTCGGACTGGGAGAAGACGACGGACCCGTCGGGGTTTCGGATCTCGCTACTCGCAAAACGAAAGTCGATTCCGTCATAGGCGGAACGACCCTCAACCGTGAACTGACGGTGGATGCGCATGGAACTGTCCCCGAATAACTGTTAGCGGCCCGACCCCCTGCTGCGGCACCATTTGGGGACAGTTTTCCTACCGCCGGGCACATGCCTATCGGGCATCAGCCTCGGCGGGGAGGTTGGTTTCGTCCGCCAGATTTGGTGTCGCGAGCAGCGACAGGCCCCAAGTATGGGCACCGTTCAAAACTCGACGCAAGTACGAAGTGGTAAACGAAATCTTACCCACCAGATCTTGTGGATTGGCAACACCGCGTTTTGCTGAGGAAAAGATCGTGTCAAGCGGTTAACGCGACTCGCGCAGAAAATTTTTTCACTTGCGTGACAGTCATCTCGTTTTGGATCGATTGTGGATAGCGCCGCGGGCGTGGTTCCACCGACTCCTTCGGTCACCGTGTCGCCATCGTGTTCGTGGCATCATCGCAGTCCGGCTTCTATATTCCGCCGGCAAATCCAAGACTCGGGCAGTCATATGTCCTTCTTCCGCATGATCTTCGCTTGGTGGCACCACGCAACTTTGGGAACACTGCTAACGATCTGGTCGTCCGGCACTTTCATCGGCACCGATAAGTTCGGCAACCGCTACTATCAGTCGAAGAACGGCGCGCGGCGCTGGGTGACGTATGCCGGGACCGTCGAAGCGAGCCGTGTGCCTCCGGATTGGCATGGCTGGCTACATCACACTTACGAAGATCCGCCGACCAAGACTCCGTTCAAGGAAAATTCTTGGGAGAAGGAGCACCGGCCGAATCTTACCGGTACCCCCGATGCCTATCGGCCGGAAGGCAGTCTTGCGAAAAGCGGAACGCGTCCGCCGGCGACCGGTGACTATCAAGCCTGGAAGCCGGAGTAGGCATGACCAGCAACAACACGGTTGAGACGATCATCGGCGCGATCGTCGTCGCGGTGGCCGCCGCCTTTCTCTATTTCACATACACCAGTACGAGCTCGGGAAGTTTCGGCGGCTATGAAATCACGGCGCGCATGCCGCGTGTCGACGGCCTTGCCACGGGCACCGATGTGCGTTTGTCGGGAATCAAAATTGGCTCAGTCAGCGCACTCACGCTCGATCCCAAGACCTATCTCGTCACCTTGCACATGAACATTCGCAACGACGTGCCGATCCCGGATGATTCGTCGTTGCTGGTGACGTCCACCGGATTGCTGGGCGGTTCCTATCTCTCGATCTCGCCAGGCGGCAGCGACAAGATGCTGGCGCCGGGCGGCGCCATCACCAATGTGCAGGGCTCCGTCGATCTGATGGGATTGGTCGGGCGCTTCATCGGCGGGGGCAATAATCAAAAGCCGAACGGTGGAACGCCCCAGCCAGGCGGCGCAAACCAGGCGCCAGCAAATGGTGCGAACCAAATGCCGGCAAAAGGGGCGACGCCATCTTCGCCTCCTGCCGCCGGGCAGCAGCCGAACGGCGGAGCCAAGCCGTGAAGCGGCTGTGCGCCCTATTTCTCACCGCTGCGGGCATCTTGCTCACGGACAGCGCCGCTGCCGTCGTGCCCGTGGCCAAGCAAACGACTGCGCCGACTACGGCGACGCTGACGCCGCCAAAACCAGTCGGACCGCTGGCGCTCATTCTTCGTGGGCTCGACAAGATCACCGGCCGACCGACGACGCTGGTTGCGCCGATCGGCAAGCCGATCCACTACGCCACCCTGACGATCACGGCGCGCTACTGCTACTCCACGCCACCGACCGAAACTCCGGAGACGGCCGCGTTCGTACAGATCGATGATCACCGGCCCGACCAGCCCGGCCGGCGAGTCTTTTCCGGCTGGATGTACGCCTCGAGCCCTGGCCTGCACGGCATGGAGCATCCGCTCTACGATGTGTGGGTGATCACCTGCAAGGCGAGCGAACCCGGCCAAACCGTTGCAGTCGGTCCTTTGAAGCCGGTCAAGCCGGTTTCGCCCGATGCGACCGACAATGAAAAGCCGGCAGCGTTGCCCGAGGATGCCGGCCAATAACCTGGATGGGCCAGTGCTTCGCGTAGGCGCGCCAGATAGGCAAGCCGCGTGATCTCGATCGCGCCGAACTGGGTCAGGTGCCTGGTCAGAAATTGTGTGTCGAGCAACGCAAAGCCACCGACCTTCAATCGTGCAACCAGATGGACGAGAGCGACCTTGCTGGCGTCGCGCTCGCGCGAAAACATGCTCTCGCCAAAGAACGCGCCGCCGAGACTGACGCCGTAGAGACCGCCGACGAGTCGCTGGTCATCCCAGCACTCGATCGAATGTGCGCGACCTGCATCGTGTAGCGCAGTGTATAGCCGCATAATTTCGGCGTTGATCCAGGTGTTCGGCCGTCCTGTTACGCCCTCGGCACAGCCAAGCAGCACGTCGGCAAAGGCGGTGTCCGCCGTGACGCGAAACCGGTCGCTGCGCACGGTTCGCGCCAACCTTTTCGGAATATGAAATGAATCGAGCGGAATGATGCCGCGCCGTTCAGGCGAGACCCAGTAAAGCTCGGGATCGTCCCGGCGCTCGGCCATCGGGAAGATGCCTTGCGCATAGGCGTGCAGGAGTATCTCCGGCGTGACGGCGGCAGAACCGTGCATCGCACCAGCATAGCGCGCCCAGAGTCAGGCGATAAGGCTCAGAGCCTGTCGGATCTGACCAGAGCGATCGGCCCAGGACCAGCGGCCGCGATATAAAGAAAGACGAAGCAGAACAGAATCGCCGCGTCGCCCCCGTTAACGGCCGGAAAGAATCCGCCGCGTGGGAAGTGGCCGATCCAATAGGCGATCGCCATCTCGCCAGAACAGATGAAGGCGGTGATGCGCGTGAACACGCCGAGCACCAGAAGCATGCCGCCAACGAGCTCGATCACCGCCGCAACCATGATGATCGGCATGGCATTGGCCGGAATGGCCATCGTCATCGGCGGGAAGTGAAACAGCTTCTGTGTGCCGTGCTCCAACAAAAGAAGTCCCGCGACGATGCGCAGTACACTGAGTAATGTCGATTCATGCCTGGAAAGCCAGCCCATTCGCGTATCCCCTCTTGATTCACTGCGAAAGCTTAGCAGTGTCTGCGATGCCGCGCAGGTCGGACGCATCCTCCTTGAGCGCGACACCTGTGAGTCGAAGGCGTCTCGCTTCGGTGAGAAGCCAGCTCAGTCGGTGTGCGGCATCCTCTAGTTCAAGCCCACCGGGACGGACGTTGGAAATGCAGTTGCGCTCTGCGTCCGTCGTGCCGCCGGAGCGCGGCGCGAATGTGACATAGATCCCGATCGAGTCGGACGCGGTCAGGCCGGGGCGCTCGCCGATGAGAACGACACAAAGCTCGGCGCCTAGCACTTGCGCAATCTCATCTCCGATTGCGACCCGCCCACCGCGCACGATTGTCACAGGGGCCCACTTCAGTTCGGGATGGCCGGCCAAGATGAGCCGCGCCAATTGGGCGCCATGGCGGTGGATCGCGGTCGCGGAGAGTCCGTCCGCGATGACCAGCGCCGCGTCATAGCGTCCGCGTTGCAGTGTCGCCTGCGACGGTGCGTCGAGCCGTCGTCCGGCATCTGGGTTGAGAAGGTAGCTCTCACGGTCGCGCGCTAGTGTGTTGAGCAGCAGCGTATCAGCGCTCCCCAGTTCGTCGGCGACGCGGCGTGCCTCGAACGCCGCATGGACGGCATCGCGGGCGCGCGCATGCGCGAGCTGAAATTCCAGGACCCGCGCGACGGGCAAGCCGTTGCCGACACGGCCGAGCGCGATCCGCGCGGGCGTGTACGCGGCAAGCGCATGCCATTCGTCACGCCCACTCATGCCGTTCTCGCGAATTCGAGCAGCCTCTGGGCATCGCTGCTCGTCAGTTGCGGGCGAATGCGCCCGCCAGCGTCCATGATGCCCATGCGCATGAGCCATGACTCAAATTCCGGCGCCGGGCGAAGACCGAGCGCGGCGCGGATATAGAGCGCATCGTGAAACGAGGTGCTCTGATAGGAGAGCATCACGTCGTCGGCGCCGGGTACGCCCATGATATAGGAGCAACCCGCCACACCGAGCAGGGTGAGAAGGTTATCCATGTCATCTTGATCAGCCTCGGCGTGATTGGTGTAACAGACGTCGACTCCCATCGGCAGGCCCAGCAACTTGCCGCAGAAATGATCCTCCAGCCCGGCGCGCGTGATCTCCTTGCCGTCGAAAAGATATTCCGGTCCGATGAAACCGACGACGCTGTTGACGAGAAGCGGCTTGAAGTGTCGCGCCACCGCGTAGGCGCGCGTCTCCATCGTCTGCTGATCGACGCCGTGATGGGCGTTGGCGGAAAGCGCCGCGCCCTGGCCTGTCTCGAAATACATGACATTAGCGCCCAGCGCGCCGCGCTTGAGCGACAGCGCCGCCTCGCGCGCTTCCTTGAGAACGGCAAGATCGATGCCGAAGCTCTTGTTCGCTGCCTCGCTGCCGGCGACAGACTGAAACACGAGATCAACGGGCGCGCCTTGCTCGATCGCGCGCAGCGTGGTGGTGACGTGCGAAAGCACGCAGGACTGCGTCGGGATTTCCCAGCGACTGCGGATCTCGTCGACCATGGCGAGCAGCGTGGACACGCTCGCGAGATTGTCGGTTGCCGGATTGATGCCGATGACGGCGTCGCCGCTGCCATAGAGCAGGCCATCGACAATCGAGGCCGCGATGCCCTTGGCATCGTCGGTCGGATGGTTCGGCTGCAATCGCACCGAAAGCCTGCCTGGAAGCCCGATCGTGTCGTTGAAGCGCGTAACGACGCTGATCTTTCGCGCCACGGCGATCAGGTCCTGGTTGCGCATCAGCTTGGAGACGGCGGCAGCCATTTCCGGCGCCAGTCCCGGCGCGAGCGCATTCAAAACCGGCCCCGTCGCGTCATCCGACAGAAGCCAATCGCGAAAGCCACCGACCGTCAGGGTTCGTACCGGTGCGAAACGTTCTTTGTCGTGAGTATCGCAGATGAGGCGCGTGACTTCGTCCTTCTCATAAGGGACGAGCTCTTTGTCGAGGAAAGCCGACAAAGGTAACTCCGCAAGCGCCATGCGTGCGGCGACGCGCTCTTCGCCCGATTGCGCCGCAAGTTTGGCGAGGCGGTCGCCCGATCGATCCGGCGAGGCGCGTGCCAGAAGCGTCTTCAGATCGTCGAAGACGTGGCGGGTGGTGCCAAGCGTTTGCGTGTAGGCCATGCATCAGCGTCGCGCGCCGATATCGCCAGCGCAAGCCCGACTGATTATGCCTTTTTCTGTTTGGCGAGCCATTGCTCCAACCAGTGGATCGAATACTCGCCGTCGATGATGTCTCTCTCGCGCACGAGCTGCTGGAAGAGAGGGATCGTGGTCTCGATGCCACCGACGACAAGTTCGTCGAGTGCGCGGCGCAGTCGAAGCAGGCACTCGTTGCGGTTGCGGGCATGCACGATGAGCTTGCCGGCAAGGCTATCGTAATAGGGCGGGATGCGATAGCCGGAGTAGATCGCCGAGTCGAAACGTACGCCAAGCCCGCCTGGCGTATGGAATTGGGTGATCGTGCCTGGCGAAGGTTGGAAGGTGAACGCGCTCTCGGCATTGATGCGGCATTCGATGGCGTGCCCGGCGAATGTGACGTCCTCTTGTTTCAATTCGAGCGCGCCGCCGGCAGCGATGCGGATCTGTTCGCGCACGATGTCGATGCCCGTCAACGCCTCCGTCACGGGATGCTCGACCTGCAGGCGCGTGTTCATCTCGATGAAATAGAAGTGGCTGTCCTCGAACAGAAACTCGATCGTGCCGGCGCCGAGGTAGCCGATCCTGGCAAGAGCGCGCGTGACGATGCTGCCGATCTCGTCGCGTTGCGTCGCGTTGAGGGCAGGCGAACCGGCTTCCTCCCAAACCTTCTGATGGCGGCGTTGCAGCGAACAATCGCGTTCGCCCAGGTGAATGACGTTGCCTTGCGCGTCGGCGAGGACCTGGATTTCGATATGGCGTGGCCTTTGGAGATATTTTTCCATGTAGACCTGGTCGTTGCCAAACGCGGCTTTGGCTTCCGCGCGCGCGGTCGAAAGCGCTAGCGGCAGGTCGGCCTCCGTTTGCGCGACCTTCATGCCGCGTCCGCCGCCGCCCGCCGTCGCCTTGATCAATACGGGAAAGCCGATCTCTTTTGCGCTGCGCAGAGCACTGGTATCGCTGACTGCGCCGCTCGACCCGGGAACAGTCGGAATGCCGACCTCCTTCATCGCGCGGATGGCGGTGATTTTGTCGCCCATCATCCGGATGTGGTCCGACGTTGGGCCGATGAAGGTGATGCCGTGTTCTTTGACGATGTCGGCGAACTTGGCGTTTTCCGACAAAAAACCGTAGCCCGGATGGATCGCTTCGGCGCCTGTGATCTCGCAGGCCGAGATGATGGCGGGAATATTGAGGTAACTCTGGGCGCTTGCTGGCGGACCGATGCACACGCTTTCATCCGCCAGACGGACATGCATGGCGTCTGCATCGGCCGTCGAGTGCACCGCGACCGTTGCGATGCCCATCTCCTTGCATGCGCGGTTGATGCGGAGCGCGATCTCGCCGCGGTTGGCGATGAGAATTTTTTCGAACATCTATTGACGGACTTTTTCCGAGGAGGAATGCAAAGTTACCGTCATGGCCGGCCCCCGAGCCGGCCATCTCGGCATGCGAGTCTCTCGCTCGCGGACGCTCGCGCGATGGGTGGCCGGGTCAAGCCCGGCCATGACGACGATGGGAGTGGGCGTGGCCGCGGCATACGTCAAGATATGTAGGCGAGAATCTGCCCGAACTCGACCGGCTGTGCGTCGGTAACGCAGATCTCCGTCACCGTACCTGCGCGCGTCGCGAGAATCGGATTCATCGTCTTCATCGCTTCGACGATGAAGAGCGTGTCGCCCTCCTTCACGCTCTGGCCGACCTTGATGAAGGGCGGAGCATTTGGTTCGGGCGACGCATAGACGGTGCCCACCATCGGCGATGGTACGCCGCCAACGGGAGCTTTGGCTTTTGGAGTTTCGACCGTAGCGGGCGGCGTCGGCTCCTGCATCGGCACCGCAGTTGCCGGCATTCCGCCAGCTGACTGGCGTGCAACGCGCAGGCGTGCGCCATTGTGCTCGATTTCGATTTCGGTGAGACCGGTTTCAGTCAGGAGTTCGGCAAGTTCGCGGATTGCGGCCGCATCGATGAGACCGTCGCCGGACTTTGCCTTCGGTCCGCTGGCAAGCCGCGCGCCGATCGACTTCATGTCCTTCATGTTCATGGCTTGCCTTTGACCAAAGCTGCCATCGCGTCGACGGCCGAGAGATAGCCTTGCGCGCCCAATCCGACGATGACTCCAGTTGCGGCCTTGCTTACGAATGAGCGGTGGCGGAACGGTTCGCGGGCGTGCGGATTGGACAGGTGCACCTCGATGATCGGTTTGGCGAGCGCCTTCAAGGCGTCATAGATCGCGATCGAGGTGTGCGTGTAGGCCGCGCCGTTGAGGATCACGCCGCAACCTTTCACGCGCGCCTCCTGGATCCAGTCGATCAGGTCGCCCTCGTGATTGGATTGGCGAAACACGATCTTGAAACCGTGATGGTCCGCACGCTCGGCCACAAGATTGCGGATTTCGGGCAAGGTCGTTCGACCGTAAATCTCCGGCTCACGGGTTCCGAGCAGGTTGAGCGTCGGCCCGTTGAGCACGTAGATCGGCAAGGTCTTGATTTGTTTGCCAGATTTGGCCAAGGGGTCTCCGGACCGGGCGCGATTCCGCTCCTTATAGTCGTTAGGAGGCCGATACGGAAACAGCCGCGACCGAGCCGAATTTGTTGACTTCTGGGACTGACGGGACACCATCAAGCCGTCCCAGGGGCGCCACGTCGGCTGAGATCGGCAATCGCCGAGTCCCTTAGAACCTGATCCGGCTCGTACCGGCGTAGGGAGCGGACGGCCACGGCCGCCACTCCCGTCATTCGAGAAGAGGCACGCGGCATGTCCATCAATGTCACCATTAACGGCGAGGCAAAGCTTTTGAACAGCGCAATGACGCTGAACGAGATGCTCGCCTTCCTAGGTCTTGATCCCAGGAAGATCGCGGTCGAGCGCAATCTCGAAATCGTGCCGCGTTCGAGTTATGCGCAAGTGCGGGTGAGAGAAGGCGATCAGTACGAAATCGTTCATTTTATCGGCGGCGGCAACGCACCGCTGGAAGCGGCGTTGCCGGTCGACAAATCGTTCGTGATCGCGGGAAAGACGTATACCTCGCGCCTCATCATCGGGACCGGCAAATACAAGAGCTACGAAGAGAATGCGCATGCTCTCGAGGCGAGTGGTGCGGAAATCGTCACGGTTGCCGTACGTCGCGTGAATTTGACCGATCCGAATCAACCCAAGCTGGTCGATTTCATCGATCCCAAGAAGTACACGTACCTGCCCAACACGGCCGGGTGCTTCACCGGCGAAGACGCGGTCAGAACACTCAGGCTGGCGCGCGAAGCCGGCGGTTGGACACTCGTCAAGCTCGAAGTGCTCGGCGAAAAAAAATTGCTGTATCCCGACATGCTCGAAACGTTGCGCGCCACAGAGCTACTGACGAAGGACGGCTTTCAGGTGATGGTCTATTGCAACGATGACCCGCTTCTCGCCAAGCGTTTGGAGGACACGGGCGCCGCGGCGATCATGCCGCTGGCCTCGCCGATCGGGTCGGGCATGGGAATTCAAAGCACGGTGAACATCCGCATGATCATCGAGGATGCCAAGGTGCCGGTGATCGTCGATGCGGGAATCGGAACTGCATCCGACGCCGCGATGGCGATGGAGCTCGGCTGCGACGCCGTGATTTCAAATACCGGCATCGCTCATGCCAAGAATCCGGTGAAGATGGCGGCGGCGATGAAACACGCGGTCGAGGCTGGACGTCTCGCTTATCTCGCCGGCCGCATGGCGAAGAAACCCTATGCCGATCCGTCGAGCCCGATGACGGGACTCATCTAGAGTTCACACCGGCTTCTGCTTGATCAGATCTTTCAGATCGTCGTCGTCGACCACGCCTGAGTGAATGCGACCGTTGACGATGAACGTCGGCGTGCCGTCGATCTTGGCGCTGAGGGCGAGCTTGTGGGAGATATCGATTGCACGATCGATATCCTTGCTCTGCATATCTGCCTTCAACTTGGCCACGTCGAGACCGCTCTTGGCGGCGTCCGCGAAGATGACGTCGTCCGTCACCAACGATTCCTCGCCGAGCAACGCGAAGTGGAATGCGAGGAACTTGTCCGGCTGTTTGCGGGCCGCCAAGCTCGCACGCGCGGCGACGATCGAATCGGGTCCCTTAATGGGAAACTCGACGAAGGAAAAGCGCGTGTCGTTTTTGTGCGCCTCGAAAAACTTCTTCACGGCCGGAAGCGAAGCTCGACAGTAGGGACAATTGTAGTCGAAGAATTCGACCATCGTTTGTTTCGCGCCGGCCGGGCCTGCGAGAAATGCGATCTTGGGATCGAAGAACGCCCTGCGGTTGATCGCAAGCAGCGCCGAACGCTGTTCGCGCGCCGTGATGTCGGCGTCTTTCTCCTCCAGCTTGACTTGCATCTCGACCAGGAGCTCGGGATGACCGAGCAGGTAGGTGCGGATTTGTGCGCCCTCCAGGCGTTGCGGAAATGATCCCAGCGTCGCCGCAGCAAGCATGAGAGTCACTGCGATGGCCGCACCTCCGAGCGCGCTCAAGAGGGCGAGCTTGTTTTGACTGTTCATGAAGCTGCCCTGGCGATCAGTGTTGCTGGGCGCGAACTGCAGGCACGGCCACCGACACAATGTCGTTGGCGCGTTGCCAATCCGGCGAGCCCTGTGCCAGACCGTGACGCGCCCTCGTCGCGAATTGCGCCGCCTGGAGCATCGCGCCGGCATTGTAGTAGCGCTCGGCGGTGGCAAGATCGGCCATCGCCTCGTTGCCCATCATGCTGTAGGCCTGGGCCGCCTCGTACCAGGCAAACGAGTCATCGTCTTCCTGCTGCAGAGCGATCTTCAGATTGGCAAGTGCGGGATTGGCGAGATCGGGCCGCTCAGTCGCGAGCTGCGCTGCCGCAAGCCCGACGCGGAGCTGCGGCGCGTTGGGCAGAAGATCGACGCTTTTTTGGTACGCGCCGACGCCAAGCAGGGGCTTCGCCATGCTCACATAGATCTGCCCCAGCACTTCATAGAAATAGGGATTGTTCGGCTCGTCCTTGATCAAGCTGTTGATCTCGATCAGCGCCTTGGGCAAGTCGGGCTTGCGTGAATAAGCCATCGCGCGGGCGTAACGTGCCGGCTTGCTGGTGTCGCTCAAGGGATAGCGATTAAACACGGACTGCATGGGTTCGATATATCCCGCGAGCTTGGCCTGCAGCATTTCATACTGGTGTTCGACCGCCGGATCTTCGGGAACGTCCTTGTAGGGCGAAGCTTCGACCTCCGTCTCGAGGTTTGCAACGCGGTCGCGTCCGACCGGATGGTCTGCGGCAAACGGATCTAAGCGGTCGGCTGCCATCGCTTCTTCGTTGGCCAAGCGTTGGAATGTCGCGAGCAGTCCGCGAGACGATTGGTGGGTCTTGTCCAGCAGCTTGATCGCGATCTGGTCTGCCGTCGCTTCTTGCACGCGACTGAAGGCGTTGAACTGGGCCTGGGCGACTCCTTGGCCGCCAAGCAGGATCAGCATGCCGGCCTGGCCCGCGCCGGCGGCGATGGCCGCAATGCCGATCACCATCGACAAGAGCATCGGAATGGTAGCCTTCTCGATCGCAGCCGTGTCGCGCGAGAGATGGCCGGCAACGATGTGTCCGGTTTCGTGCGCCATCACGCCTTTCAACTCGAGCGCATTCTTGGCGAACATAATCATACCGGTCTGGATGAACATGTTCTGGCCCTCGGCGACGAACGAGTTCACCGTGGGATCGTTGACGAGATAGATATGAACGCCCGCCGGATCGACGCCGCCGGCTCTAAGCAGCGGATCCTCGTAGCTGCGCAACGCCCGCTCGGTCTCGGTGTCACGCAGCAGCAACAGACCCTGCGCCGAAGCGGGCGCCGTGAATGCCGCCAGACAGCCAAAGAAGCCGACGAAGAAGCCGACGCCGCGCGCTGCGCCTGATAAAAATGTCTTCACGCGACGCAAGAGTGAGACCGGGTTGCAAAAAGCCAAGGCTTGAACTCTCCTAGTGTCCCCCGCGCCCCTTCACTCGCACGGGACCGTATGTGGGCCCGTCACAGGCGTCAACGGACGGAACGGCGCGGCGGCTAACCATCAGGGAATAGTGACTTCGATGCTGCATTCACGGGTCTTGGCCTGCCTTCCATGTTTACTGTTATGCGCCTGTTCGGTGAATCTGGGCGGTTCGCTGGAGTTGGGCGGCGGAAGCGGAGCGCGGACCGGCTCGCTCATCGTCGGCGACGAGCCGATCGCGGTGCGGGCGGGAGCGACGATCCTCTCGCAGGGTGGAAGTGCGGTCGACGCCGTGACGACAACTTATTTTGCACTCGCCGCGACCTTCCCCGTTGCCGCGGGATTGGGCGGCGGCGGCATTTGTATCGTCCATGACGGAACAACCGGACGGAGCGAAGAATTCGATTTTCTTCCCCGTGATGCCAGCGGTGGCGGAGCCTACGCGGTGCCGGGCAATGTGCGCGGTTTCGCCATGATGCAGAACAGCTACGGCAGACTTCCTTGGCAGCGCGATGTCGCGCCAGGCGAAGGCTATGCCGCCGCCGGATTTCCGATTTCAAGCGCACTGGCGGCGCACCTCGCCGAGGCGCAGGAGGTGATCCGTCTTGATGCGGCGCTGGCCGCGGAATTCCTCGACGAGTCGGGCAAGCCGAAAGCGGAAGGAACGGTCGTGTCGGCGCCCGAGTTGGCTCAAACGCTTGCCGCCGTCCGGGTCAAAGGCAACGACGGCCTCTACAAAGGCGAGGTCGGTGCGCGGATTCTCGCCTATTCGCAATCCCAGGGCGGCGGACTCACGGTCGCCGATTTCGCCGCAGCGAACGTCGCCGCGAACGGAACGCCGCAAACGTTGCAGATGGGTAGCGCATTCGTGTTGCTTCCCGCCCAACGCACCGGCGCCGGTGCCTTTGCCGGAGCTCTGTTCGATAGTCTCAACCGCGCGCAGTCGACCAATGTCGGTGCCACCGATCTTCAGGCCTCGGTTGTCTATGCGGTCAAGCAAGCACTCTCCCGTTTTGCCGTAGCGAATTTGCCCAATGATCTTGGCGCGACAGGTTTCGCCGCGGTTGACGGCAACGGGCAGGCAGCAGCATGCGCCGTTACGATGAACGGGCCGTTCGGATCGGGTCACAACGCGGCCGGGACGGGTGTGACTTTGGCGCGCGCGCCCTCGTCGGGACCGGCCGGTGTTGCGTCGGCGTTTCTGACTCCGGTCATCGCGCTGCAGGGGCAGGGCGGAGCGGTTTCGCTCGCCGGTGCTGGAGCCGGCGGCCCTAACGGCACGGCGGCGATTGGCTATGCACTCGCGCGGCTTGCGCGCGGCGACACGCTGGCAAGTTCAGGCGACATTCGCTCGACCGGCGTCGCCAACGACACGGTCAACGTCATAGCCTGTCAATCCGGAACATGCGTGGCGCTTCCCGATCCGGCCGCGCATGGATTGGGCGCATCGGGCGATCAGGGACGCTAACGCCGGAGTCCGCCTCAGGATCTGAACGCGCGCTGCCACCAACCTTTTTTCGCCGGCGCGGCGGGCTTGTCGTCTTCGGTTGGCGTGGTGTCGATCTCGGCCGGGTCTTGCAACGACCACGAGGGTGACGACGAAGCGTTTGGTGCTAGTCGCGGAGTCTCTGTCGGGGTCGTATCGATTTCGTCGCTCACCGACCCATACCGCTCCTGTGGCGAAGAATCCTGCGAAGAAGTTTCGGAAGCCGGCGGCGTCGGAGATTGGGAAAACTGATCGCGATTGCCGCCTCTGCGGCCACGACGCCGGCGCCGACGCCGACGCGGCCCGCCTTCACCTTGTGCGTTTGTGTACTCGCCTTCGGGCCGCGCTTCGTGATCGGGAACGTGTCCGGCCTGGTCTTCCGTCGCGCTGCTCGGCTGCAATGTCGACGTGATGGCTTCACCACCTTCGATGGCCGGAACGCCATCCTGTGGCATGACCTGTTCGCGCGGACCGCCATTGTGACGCTCGCGCCCGCCACGATTGCGCCCTCCGCGCCGGCGCCGCCGCCGCCCACCTTCGCGGGCGGGTTCGCTGCGTTCGTGGGGCGGCGGCTGAGGCTCAGTGACGCCGGCTTCAGCCGCCTCGATGATCTCGTCTTCCTCGTCGAGTTCTTCTTCTTCCGCGATGGCGGGATCTTCTTCCGGCATCACCGGCTCGCTCACTTCAGCGATCGCCGGCCGCGGGAAATCCTCCGGATTGCGCTGGCCGACGCGATCGATTTCGAACTCGCCAGCCATCAATTGAGGCTTCGGCTCGAAATTGATCGTGATCTTGTATTCGGATTCGAGCCGCGCAAGTTCGCGTCGCTTCTGGTTGAGCGTGTAGATTGCGACGTCGGGCGCGACATGGATGGTCAGCCCTTCGGCGCGCTGCTTCTGCGCCTCTTCTTCAAGACCGCGCAGCACGCGAAGTGACGTCGATTCCACCGAACGCACAATGCCCTGGCCGCCACAGTGCGGGCAGGGAACAGTCGATCCGGCAATCACGCCCGCGCGCAGGCGCTGACGGGACATTTCCAATAGGCCGAATTGGCTGATCTTGCCGATCTGAATACGGGCGCGATCCTTGGCGACGGAGTCACGCAGACGCTTTTCGACGTCGCGATCGTTGCGAGCATCTTCCATGTCGATGAAATCGATCACAATCAAGCCGGCGAGGTCACGCAATCGCAGCTGACGGCCGATCTCCTCGGCGGCTTCGAGGTTGGTCTTGCGCGCTGTCTCTTCGATGGAGTGCTCGCGCGTCGCCCGGCCCGAGTTCACGTCAATCGAGACGAGCGCTTCGGTCTGATTGATCACGATATAGCCGCCTGAACGCAGCGTCACGGTCGGCGAGAACATCGCATCGAGTTGGGCTTCAATATGATGGCGTTGGAACAATGGAACAGGTTCGCCATAAAGTTTCACATTGCGCACATGCGTTGGCATCAGCATGCCCATGAAGTCGCGCGCATTCTGGTAACCGGCTTCGCCTTCCACGACGATCTCGGCGACATCCTTGTTGTAGAGATCGCGTATCGCGCGCTTGATGAGGTCGCCCTCTTCATAAACCTTCGCCGGCGCATTCGAATTCAGCGTGGTCTCGCGGATCGTATCCCACATGCGCAGGAGATATTCGTAGTCGCGCCTGATCTCGAGCTTGGTGCGACTCTCTCCGGCGGTGCGGATAATGAGACCCATGCCCTCCGGTAGCTCGAGCGCCTGCGCTGCTGATTTCAGCCGCTTACGGTCATTGGCATTGGTGATCTTGCGCGAGATTCCGCCGCCGCGCGGCGTGTTCGGCATCAGAACGCAGTAACGGCCGGCAAGGGAGAGGTAGGTCGTTAGCGCTGCGCCCTTGTTGCCGCGCTCCTCCTTGACCACCTGCACCAAGATGATTTGCCGGCGCTTGATGACTTCCTGAATCTTGTAGTGGCGCCGGCGCAGGAAGCGCTGGGACGGACGCTGCGCGTGAAGCGGCTGCGCCTCTGCTTCGAGTGGCTGTTCCGAAGCAGTCTGGAGGTCTGGAATCTGCTCCGTGATCTCGGGTTCCGGCGTATCGAGGTGAACATCATCGTCTTCGGGAATATGCGAGGCCGCCGCTGCTGCGGTTTGCTCGTCGGCGACGCCTGCACTCGATTCCTCACGAGCGATCAAATCAATCTCGACGTCGCTGTCGGAGTCATGAACGTGTACGTGTGAACGCTCAGATTCACCAGGATCGCCGTGATCGTCATGGCCATCAGGTTCGTCGGGATCGCTGGCAGTTCCGCGATGTTCGAATACATCCGGGCGGTCGTCGCTCTCTGCTTCGATCGGAGACTCGATCTCAGGTCCGTCTTCGGTCGGCAGTGCCTCGGCTTCTTCAGCCGGTGCGTCGTCGGAGGGCTCGTTCGGCGCAGTATCATCGCCTAGGGGTTCTTCGCTTTCTTCGTCCTCGCCGATCTCCGGCTTCGGTTCGGAAGTAATCTCGAAGGACTCGATCTCGTCTTCCTGTCGCCGCCTTGCCTCGGCTTCCTGTTCCGCGATCAGCGCCTGACGATCAGCGATGGGGATTTGGTAGTAATCGGGGTGGATTTCCGAGAAGGCGAGAAAACCCTGCCGGTTGCCGCCATACTCGACGAAGGCTGCCTGCAGTGACGGCTCAACCCTTGTTACCTTGGCAAGATAAATGTTGCCTTTGAGCGGCCGCCGGCTCGCGGCCTCGAAATCAAATTCTTCGACCTTCTGTCCGTCGAGAACGACGACGCGCGTTTCCTCCGGGTGACTGGCATCGACAAGCATGCGCTTGGGCATTGAAATCTCCGTGCGGGTCGCGCTCGCGCTTGGTGCGCCGTAGCGCCATCAAGCGACAGAGGCCGACCCGATCTGTTGTGGACGCGCGCTGCCCTACCGCTGGCCGCACGTTGGGTGCGGTTTCGAAAAAAGGGACTGGCGCGAAATCGATCATGAAAACGTAATCTTTTTGGCCGGTCGGACCGGCCGCGGGCTGCTGCTGCAATGGAGGGATACCGGCACCTGGGTCCATAGACCGTCTGGTGCGAACTCCTGACCACAGCACCTCACGATCCGGTCACCCCTGTGTCCGGCCGGCGCAGCAGGTTTCACTTGTAGGAGCCCGGTCCTTCCCGGGCAAGGGAAACGTCCGGATTTTGCGATGCTGCGTAAAAGAGGACTTTCAAGCCCCTGGATTCGCCGCAAAAAACCCGACGGTCTGCGCCAATTGATCAATGTCCGACCCTGGCTGCCCCATCGCCGATCCAAATCTCTGAAGTGGCCGACAGCGACAGATAAACTTACCGTGATCTTCGATTATCGGATGCAGCTGCAAGCCATTGCGCCATCGTAAATTTATTACGTTGATGACATAGTTGATGAATCACCGCCGGCGGGGGCTAAGAGCGGATTCGGTGGCCGGCGTCTTGTTCCTTAGGGGGTCTAATGACAAGCAACTCCAGCCTGACCTTTTGGCGCAACGCAATTCTGGCGAGCGCCGCATTCCTTGTGGCCGCACCGTTCGGCGCTGTCGCCGACGAGGCGACCGAGACGGTCGTCGTGACCGGCACGCGCATCCCAAGACCGGAATTCGACCTGCCCAGTCCAACGATGACCGTCGGTTCGGAGCAAATCGAACACAGCGGTACGGTCGACCTTGGCGACTATCTCAAGCAGATACCGGCTTTGGTCGGTTCCCTCGGCAACTTTCAAACAACCGGATACAACACTCCGGCCTCAAACGACGGTTCGTCGCTGGGAGGTCTCAATCTCCTCGATCTGCGCAATCTTGGATATGTGCGCACGCTTGTCTTGATCGACGGCCACCGTACAATCGGCGAGTCGACCGGCAGCTCTGCCGTAGACGTCAATTCGATCCCACTGACGTTGATAGATCGAGTCGAAGTGGCCACCGGCGGTGCGTCGGCGATCTACGGAGCCGACGGCGTTTCCGGCGTCGTAAATTTCATTCTTAAACATAATCTCGAAGGAATCCGCACGCGCGTGCAGGCGGGAACCTCGGAAGATGGCGGCGGCAGCAAATTCCTGACGGCGATCTCAGTCGGACACAATTTCGACGATGACAAGGGCAACGTGACGGCGACGTTCGAGGGCACCTATCAAGATCATCTTTTCTTCACGCAGCGTCGATTCACACGCGTCGGCGGCATTCAGTACTTCGTCACCAATCCAGACAACCCGGACGGATCTAACCCGAACCTTCCCGCGAATATACCCACGGCTGATGTTCAGTTTGAATTCTCTGCGCCAACGGGCGCGATAAACTCTGACATCACCAATTCCTTCGACCCGAACTTCCTGGGCAACGGTCAGCCCTACATCCTGGGTATCGACGTCGGCAACGCGTCGCGTATTGGCTCATCGGGCATGCCTTACGCAAATGACCTGCAGGGCGACTTCCAGCCGTTGACCCGGCGCGAGATCGCGCAGGTCGACGCGACGTACGATTTTTCTCGGTACCTCAACGTCAATGCAGAATTCCGTTACGCACATGTCGACACCAAGTCCGCTTCGTTCGCGCCATTTGATGACTTCACGGTCATCCTCCCCGACAACGCATTCCTGCCCGCCAATGTTAAGAGCGCCATCTTGGCGGGCGGTGCAGGTTTTGGTGTGCTTTCGGAGGACTACCTCGCAATCCGCAACAAGGAGAGGGTTGATCGAAATACCTATCGGCTGGTGCTGGAAGGAAAGGGCGATCTTCCCGGTCCCGATTTTCTCGATCTCTTCAAGTGGGACTTGAGCTACGTTTACGGCCAGACCGACGTGGACGACGTGAATGTCGGAAACCGCGTCTCGGATCGCTTTTATGCGGCGCTGGACTCGGTGATTGATCCCGCGACAGGTAAGCCGACCTGCCGTTCCAATCTCAATCCGGCCGCCGTGCCGCCGGACTTGTCTCTCATCGATAATCTTTTCGGTTTTCCGATCTTCGGGCCGATCTTCGGTGACCTGGTGTCGGTTGGACCAGGCAACTATCCGCAAACCTTCACGCCAGGCCCGAATTCCGGTTGCGTGCCGTTCAATCCATTCGGGCCGGATGCAGCGTCGAAAGCCGCTCGCGCATTTGTCACGGCAGACACGCATACATTCGGCGTGCTCATGCAACATGTGGTGACAGGCTATGTCAGCGCAGACATTCCGGTGTTCAAGAGCTGGGGTTTTGCCGGCCCGCTCAGCCTCGTTGCGGGCGGCGAATATCGCAAGGAAATGAGCGCGTCCAACCCCGATGCGCTCACTCAGTCCGACGACGCCTGGATTTCGGGTTTACAGGGCGTGCGTGGTGAGTTCGATGTGTACGAGTTCTTCGGCGAAGCATCACTTCCGATTCTACAGGACATGGAGTTCGCCAAAGAACTGTCGATCGACGGCGCGGTGCGAACGTCACACTACTCGACGGCCGGCGACAGCACGAGCTGGAAGTTCGGCGGGCTCTACTCTCCGATAGAAGGTCTCAAATTCCGTGCCACCGATGCTGTCGCGGTGCGCGCTCCGAACATCGGCGAACTGTTTGCCCCTAACCAACAGTTGTTTGCCTTCGTGACTGACCCATGCGACGCAACCCAAATCAATCTCGGCACTCAGTTTCGTCTTGCCAATTGCGTGGCACTCATAACTCCGTTGAATCCGCTCTTTGACCCGGGCGTAACCAACCTGACTACCGGGGTAACAACCCCAATTCTCGTCGGGGGAAACACTGACCTCAGGGCCGAGACCGCACGCACTTTAACCTACGGTATCGTCATTCAGCCGCCCGGCATGGGGCTTTCGCTCAGCCTCGACTGGTATGACGTCAAGATCACCAACGCCATCCAGGCGCTTTCAGGCCAGACGATCGCCAACGAGTGCGTCGATCTTTCCACCCTCGACAATCCGTTCTGTGCCCAGATCACACGCACGCCGTCTGGCGGGTTCCCTGGCTCGATTATCGAAATTCAGGCCCAGGAGATCAACGTCGCTTCATTCCAAACAAGCGGCATCGATCTGACGCTCGATTACACGGCAGACACAGTCGACTGGTTCGGCGAGAATGACGGCACCATCAGCTTCCACATTATCGGCAATTGGCTAAATCGGCTGTCGTTTGTTTCCCTTCCCGACGAAGCGCCCGTCGAAGGAGCGGGTACGTTGGGCGGAGGCTTCGATGGAACGCCTGCGCCAAAATGGCAGACGAATGTGGATATCGTGTGGCGGAACGACGGTTGGACGGTCGACTACAACATCGACTGGTATTCGCACGTGCTGCGCACCTCGCTCCAGACGCTCAAGGATCAGCCCAACGTATTTGCCAAGCAGTTCCTGTTCATACCGGACCGTTTCGTGCAAGGCGTGCAGGTGGGCTACGACTTCTCGACCGGATGGAATGTGTATGCCGGCGTCGACAATCTGTTCTACCAGAAGCCGGCCATCGGTGAGTCGGCCTATCCGGTTGATCCGATCGGTCGGTTCTTCTATGTCGGAGTCAAATCAAACTTGGACTTCAACGACATCGGACTCTGAGATTTGAAATCGATGTCATCGAAGATGGCGGGCACCGGTGCCCGCCATTTTTTTGCCCGGACCTGAGCCCAGCTATGCTAACGAGCAGTCAACCGATTTGGACGACGTTCGGACATGGCGAAGAGATACGCCGCAATTGCGCGATGGATTTTGGGCATGGCTCTCACGCTGTCGGGACTCGGCTTGTCTGTCACGGCATTGGCGCAAAACTCGACCAAGCCGCAATCCGTCGATGACATCATTTCTAACGTCCTGAAGGACGACAAAAGCGACACTGCGCCCCGGTCAGGCAAGCATGCGGCGGAACCCGTCATCATGGGCGTGCGCATCGGGGAACATCAGGATCGCACGCGCTTTGTCGTCGAGATGTCCGATCCCGTCGCGATGCGGACCTTCACCCTTTCGAGTCCCAATCGTGTGGTCATCGACATGCCGCTCGTGCAATGGCATCTGGAATCGCCACCACGGCCCGCAGGCAACGGCATTGTGCGCAGCTATCGCTATGGGCTGTTCCGCTCGGGCAATTCGCGATTTGTCATCGACCTCAATGCGCCGGTCAGCGTGAGCAATGCGCTCGTGGTCCCGCCTGGCGGCGGCTACGGCTATCGGGTCGTCGTCGACATGTTCCCGACAAGCCAGGAGAAGTTCGATGCGACGGCTGGGTGGCCACCCGATCTGCGGGCCCGCGAGGCGGCTGCAGCCCTGCTCGCATCGCTTCCACCGGCTCAGTCGCAGTTGCCTCCAACCAGCGAAAAGCATGTCATCGTCATCGACGCCGGCCATGGCGGAATCGACTCCGGAACGAACGGAGTCAATGGCTTGCAGGAGAAAGATGTTGTTCTGGATGAAGCACAACGGCTTGGCCGAGTGCTGGCCGCGAGGTCCGGCTATGTCGTGCACCTGACGCGGGAAAGCGATGTTTACATCCCTCTGAAAGAGAGAGTGAATATCGCCAGGAACTGGCGCGCCGACCTCTTCATCTCGCTCCATGCCGACTCCAATCCTGACCCGAACGTGACGGGGCTCTCGATCTACACGCTCTCCGATCGTGGTTCGGACGCGGAGGCGGCCGCCCTGGCGCGGAAGGAGAACCAGTCGGATGTCATCGCGGGCGTCGACTTGGGTGGCGGGAACTCAACCGTTGCACCGATCCTGATCGACCTGGCGCAGCGCGACACCATGAACAGATCTTCACGATTTGCGGAAAGCGCAGTTCCGCTGCTTGCGCGCACGACCGGCATCTTGCCCAGACAGCCGCACCGCTCTGCCGCGTTCGTGGTTTTGAAAGCGCCCGACGTTCCGTCCGTCCTCATCGAGCTTGGTTATCTGTCCAACGCCGGCGACGCCGACGAAATGAACAATGTGCATTGGCGCGACCGCATGGCACAGGCGATTGCCGGGGCCGTCGACCGCTATTTTGGACCATCCACCGTCGCCGATCCTTAACGATTGTCGTCGTAATGGAACTCCTTCCCATCGCCACAATCGAGCGATAGAAGGACGACCGAACAGGGACTGAACCGCGGCGATGTGGCGCCAAACATTCTTCTACGCGATAATGGCAGTCGGCGTGCTGCTCGTGGCGGCCGTGCTGGGCGGGTTTTTCTACATCTACTCGGTGACCCGCGATCTGCCGAGCGTGGAGGCTCTGCGCGACTATCAGCCGCCTGTGACGACGCGCGTCTATGCCGGCGACGGCACGCTGTTGGGCGAGTATGCGCGCGAGCGACGCATCTTCGTGCCGATTGCCTTCGTTCCCAAACTGGTCACCGAAGCGTTCACCTCCGCCGAGGACAAGAATTTCTACAGCCATCCCGGCATCGATCCGTCCGGGATCATGCGCGCCGCGATCAAGGACATCTTCAATGTTTTCCAGCACAAGCGTCTGGAAGGCGCATCGACCATCACGCAGCAGGTCGCCAAGAATTTTCTGCTCAACAGCGAGGTGAAATTCTCGCGCAAGATCCGCGAGGCCATCCTGGCGATCCGTATCGATGCGACCTATTCCAAGTCGAAGATCCTCGAGCTCTATCTGAATGAAATCTATCTCGGGGAAAATTCGTACGGCGTTGCTGCGGCCGCGTTGAACTACTTCGGCAAATCGATCGACGAGCTCGACATCGCGGAAGTGGCATTCTTGGCGGCGCTGCCCAAGGCGCCGTCCGCCTATGATCCCGTGCGCTACCACGACGTTGCGCTCGAGCGCCGCAACTGGGTGATCGGCCAGATGCGCGACAACGGCTATATCTCCGCCGAAGAGGAGCGTGTGGCGCTCGCCGAACCGCTCATCACCCAGACAAGGGCGATCGGCTCGCAGACCGAAGACGCCGATTATTTCGTCGAGGAAGTCCGCCGTCAGCTCTATGCGCGCTATGGCGCGCAACCGCTCTACGATGGCGGCCTCCAGGTGCGCTCAACACTCGATACGGCGCTGCAGAACCACGCGGTGAACGCGCTCCGTTCCGGCCTGGTACGCTATGACCGGCGTCACGGCTGGCGCGGCCCGATCAGCCACATCGACACATCGGGCAACTGGAAGGACACGCTGGCGGCGGTCGAGAACCAATCCGGCATCGATTCCTGGCGCGTTGCCGTCGTGCTGGCTTTCGACGGGAACGCCACAGAGATCGGTCTTGGCGACGGCACGAAAGCGACGGTCCCCTTCACCGAGCTGGCGTGGGCGCGAAAGGAATTGCGTAACGCCAGCGTCGGTGCCGCGCCGTCAAAGCCACAGGACGTGCTCAAGACGGGCGACGTGATTTATGTCGAATCTGTCGACAACAAAAACGATTACGGCTTGCGGCAAGTACCTGAGGTGAACGGCGGCATCGTGGCGATGGATCCGCACACCGGCCGCGTTCTCGCCTTGTCGGGTGGTTTCAGCTACGCGTCGAGCCAGTTTGATCGAGCATTCCAGGCGATGCGCCAGCCGGGCTCATCGTTCAAGCCGTACGTTTATGCTGCGGCGTTGGACAATGGCTATACGCCGGTGAGCAAGGTGCTCGATGCGCCGTTCGAAATGGTCGACGGCACCGGCAAAATCTGGCGGCCGAAGAATTTTGAAAAACACTATCTCGGCCTGACAACGCTTCGTCGCGGCATCGAGTTGTCGCGCAACCTCATGACCATTCGCCTGGCGCAGGCCATCGGCATGGACAAAGTCGTGCAGTACCCCGAGCGCTTCGGGGTCTATGACCACCTGGCTCCATTCCTCTCGAATTCGATCGGCTCAGGCGAGACAACGCTGCTAAAGCAGGTGACCGGCTATTCGGTGTTCGTCAATGGCGGAAAGAAAATCATTCCATCCTTGATCGACCGTATTCAGGATCGCAACGGCAAGACGATTTGGCGTCATGATGCGCGCAGCTGCGACGGCTGCAATCAACCGGATTGGCAACGCCAGCCCGAGCCGTTGCTCGCCGACACGCGGGACCAAGTTCTCGATCCGCAAACTTCCTATCAAATCGTCTCGCTGCTCGAGGGTGTCGTGCTGCGCGGCACTGGCCGTTCGGTTCTCGCGGTCGGCAAGCCACTCGCGGGCAAGACGGGCACATCGAACGATGCCAAGGATGTTTGGTTCGTCGGCTTCTCACCGGATCTGGTTTGCGGCGTCTATGTCGGTTTCGACAATCCGCGCACGCTCGGGAGTCTGGAGCAGGGCGCGACCGTCGCAGCTCCCATCTTCCGCGACTTCATGAAGGGCGCGTTGGCCGGCCAGCCGGGTCTTCCATTCCGCGTTGCGCCAGGCGTGGAAATCGTCAGTGTCGATTATCACAGCGGTGCACTGTCGAGCGGTCCCGGCTCAATTCCGGAAGTCTTCAAACCCAACACGGCTCCTGGCGAACCAGATGCACCCGGCGCCAATGTCGGCGAAGGTGAGGGCGCCTTCACAGACCCCACGACTCCAGCACCGGCCGGAACCACTGCCGAACCGAGCACCGGCGGCCTCTACTGACCAAGCGAACTTTACGAACCGCACGTCGCTGCCTATATCAGCGGCCGGAGAAATCACCATGCGTCCCGAAGTTCAACGATCCGTCGATGAGATCAAGCAGGCCCTCAGCCTGCTGAGGAGGCATCTTTGACTGGGACAAGTCCACGCGCCGCCTTGACGAGTTGAACGCCAAGGCCGAGGACCCCTCGCTCTGGAACAGTCCGCAGGACGCACAGCGGCTGATGCGCGAGCGCCAGAAGTTGGAAACCTCGCTCTCCGCTGTGCGTGGACTCGAAAATGCACTCGGCGATGCGCTTGGCCTGCTCGAGATGGCCGAGAGCGAAGATGACGCGGCCATGATTGCTGAGGCCGAGCGATCAATCGCCGATTTACACAAGCGTGCCGATGAAGAGCGTCTGCAGTCGATGCTCTCAGGCGAGGCGGATGCTAACGACAGCTACCTCGAGATTCATGCCGGGGCCGGCGGAACGGAGAGCCAGGACTGGGCGGAGATGCTGCTGCGCATGTATACGCGCTGGGCAGAAAAGCACGGTTACAAGGTCGAATTCCTGGAGGAAAGCGAAGGCGAGGGCGCCGGCATCAAATCGGCCACGCTTCATATCAGAGGCGAGAACGCCTATGGCTGGCTGAAATCAGAAGCCGGCGTGCATCGCCTCGTCCGCATCTCGCCGTTCGACTCGAATGCGCGGCGGCATACAAGCTTTTCCAGCGTTACGGTCTATCCTGTGATCGATCAGTCGATCGCGATCGACATTCCCGAAAAAGACGTGCGCATCGACGTCTATCGCGCGTCGGGAGCCGGCGGACAGCACGTCAACAAGACCGAGAGCGCGGTACGCATCACGCACATTCCGACGGGCATTGTCGTCGCCTGTCAGACGGAACGGTCGCAACATCAAAATCGGGCCAATTGCTGGGACATGCTGCGCGCGCGTCTCTATGAAATCGAATTGAAGAAGAAACAGGACGAAACGGGCGCCTTCATCGGCGAGAAGTCGGAGATCGGCTGGGGTCACCAGATCCGTTCGTATGTCCTGCAGCCCTATCAATTGGTCAAGGACCTTCGAACCGGCGTCGAGAGTCGCGTGCCGCAAGACGTGCTGGACGGAGATCTCGATCCCTTCATGGCGGCCGCTCTCGCGCAGGCGATTGGCGGCAAGCCCAAGGAAGAAATCAAAGACCTGGAGTAGGCGCCGCGTTCAACTCGCTGGCGGACGATTCGTCTCCGATCCGACCGGACGCGAGACAACATTGGAAGCCGGCGCTGACGTCTGTGGGGCCGCGTGCGGTGATGCCATCGCTGTCATGCTCGGTTTCTTGGTGCCCGCGTCGTCCGCGAGAGGGTTTTCCGCGTGACGGCAATTGCCTTCGAAGAAGGCGCCGGCCTCCACTGCGAACGCTTCGTGCAGGATGTTGCCTTCGACATGGCTAGTCGCGCAGAGCAGAACCTTGCGTGCGCGTATGCTGCCTTGCACGCGGCCACGCACTGTCACTTCTTCGGCGCACAACTCGCCATGAATGAAAGCCTTTTCGCCAACCACGAGACTGGTGCTGCGTACGTCGCCTTCGACCCGGCCATCGACCTGGATGTCACCGGTCGAGAGAAGGGTGCCGTTTATCACCAGATCCGCACTGATGACCGACGGATTTGAGGGTCGCGGCGCGCGATTGGCCGGCGCGGCTGCTGGGGCGGCCGGGGTTGGTGCGACCGGTGCCGCTTCCTTTTTGCTAGAGAACATGTCTGCCAGCCTCGATGAAGGTGCTCGGATTACGCACGACATCGTCATACCAAACTTCGTAGTGCACGTGAGGTCCGGTACTGCGCCCGGTCGATCCGAGTTTTCCGATTGGCGCGCCCGCCGGGACGTTAGCGCCTACCTGAACGAGAATTGTCGAGAGGTGACCGTAGCGCGTGTGGATTCCGAAACCATGGTCGATTTCCACCATGTTGCCGTAACCGCCGCGCTGACCGGCATAGATCACACGTCCAGGAGCAGTCGACTCGATCAGTGAGCCCCAGGGCCCGGCGAAGTCGACTCCGGAATGAAACGAGTATTGGCCCGTGAAGGGATCGACGCGCGCGCCAAAACCACTTGTGCGCTCGAACTGCGAGCCTGAGACGGGCATGGCAAGCGGGAGATGGTGCATCGCCGACAAAAGGGTGTCCATCTGCTCCAAAACAGCCGACGCGCGCAGCAACGCGGTGCTGAACGACTTGTCCGCAATGCCTTCCACTTGCACGTTCTGCAGCGGAATTTCGGGACCGCCCATACCGTGCGTGCTTTCGAAGCGACGCGTGTAGTCGTTGGGATTGATTCCAGCGCGGCGTATGACGGTCTGCAGTTCGCTGACGCCTTGCGCGACTTCGCCCTGCGTTTGCGACATTAGTGCGCTCTCGGTCGAACCAAGCCGGGCGATGCGGTCTGTCTGCTCGGCGAGCACACGCAATGCGGGATGCTGGATATACTCGGCGCTCGACAGTCTGGGCGCCTGCGCGGGTGCGCCAAACAAAAGGCCGGTCAGTCGTCCTACCGCACCTCCGATATCGAGAAAGCTGGCCTTGGTTGGCTTGGCCGTGCGCGGCTGGGGCGAAACCGGCAGCGGCATCACGGGAAGCTCGGAAACACCCGTCGGAAGGGATACTCGTGGAGTCAAAGGCAGGTCCGAGAGCGAAGCACTGCCGTTAATCCCGTCTGTCGGACCGCCCACATAGACGCCTGAATGCGATGGCCTGTCCACGTGCGCGCGAACTGTGGCATTAGCCAAACCCGACAGCGTCGTGTCGACTTGCTGCTTATGGCTCAGAAAATTGACGATCGTGTTCTGCTTCAACTGAAGTTCGTCGGCCGTCGCCTTGAAGCGATCTTCTGCGGCGACCAGAGCACCGTTCAATTCGTCGTAAGACAGTTGCAGATCAGCCACGCGATTTTCGTAAGCCGACTGCATCTGCTGATAGCGATGATCCTTGGCCGCGATGATGCGATCCTTGAAGATCACATTGACCGTCGCGAACGCGACCCAGCCGAGAAAGATGAGCGTGAGACTAGCGAGCGTTGCCTGGAGCGTTGGTCCAAAGGTAAAAAACTGCACGCGCCCGTCGCTGCGGATGTAGATCTGGCGCTCCGGAAAAGTTTCGTGGAGCCACGCCCAAAAGCGCTCACCGAGCGTTCCCGCCATTCCGGCTGTTCCCTTGTCCGCGTCTTTTGCGCCGACCCCAACTGCACGCATTTCACTCAATTGGTGGCGTCGAATCAAGCTTTTGCCCCAGAAAAACGAACGCGAGCGCAATCTCGGTCCGAAATGTCTTCGCTGCTGACTCGGATTCATTTCAGCGCTTTGGCCGCAGCGAGCACGGCTTCAACATGCCCTGGTACTTTGACCTTATGCCATATCTCGCGGATCACCCCCTTGGCGTCGACAAGAAATGTTGCGCGCTCCATTCCCATGTATTTTCGTCCGTACATGCTTTTCTGTACCCAGACCCCATAAGAGAGGGCCGTTTCCGTTTCGGGATCCGAGGCGAGGACGATCTTCAGCTTGTACTTCGCCTTGAACTTGTCATGTGAAGCGGCGCTGTCTTTCGAAACACCAATCACCGCGACGCCCAGGGCGTCGAATTTTTTTCGGCTTTCGGAAAAACCGATCGCTTCTTTGGTGCAACCCGATGTGTCGTCCTTCGGATAGAAGTACAATACAAACGGCTGGCCCTTGAGCGCGGCGAGCGATACTTCATTGCCCCCATCGGTCGCAAGTCGAAATTTCGGGGCCTTATCGCCGGGCTTGAGGTCCATGCGGTCTCCGAATTGGGCGATTTCGACATTTACCTAGGGGCGAGGTCTAGGCCATAAGCTGATAGCTGATCTGGAGAATAAGGCCAAGGTTCAGCCTCAATCATCCAAGATTTTAGGGGGTTAAAGGTGCAAGTGCATTGGCGCAAGACCCCACACTGAGCAGACGCGGCGGCTCTGAGGCGAAAGTCGGCTCCCTTGCCGAAGGCTGGAACGCGTCTTTTATCGGGCGCTACGTCAAGTCGCATCACCTCAGTCGCACCGCGGTTGTCGCCGCTGCAACAGGTGTTGCAATTTTGTTCTTTGTGCTCGGCGCCGCGCTGCGTTTGCTCGTGGGACCGATTTCGCTGGGACCATTGTCCGGACAAATCTCCGACGCACTCGCACAAGCACTGCCCGGCATTGCCGTCAAATACGACCAGGCTGCGATCGAGTGGTCGCGCGACCAGGGCCGCGTGAATTTGGTCGTGCTCGGCGCGCGCGTCTTCGACTCCAAAGGCCGCATCATCGCGCAGGCACCCCAGGCGGACATCGATCTGGCCGCGCAGCCGTTCATCCAGGGAAAGCTCGTCGTAACGAAGATAACTCTCGTCGGCGTGCAATTGACTCTCGTGCGTACGGCGGATGGAACCGTCAGACTCGGTGTCGAGCGTGACGACACGCAGCGCGACATCATCAAGCGCATCACCGATGCGATCAACCGCAACAGCAGCGGCGCCACCTCTCTCCAGGCGTTCGCGATCCGCGACGCACGCGTGGCGTTCCTCGACGAGACAACCGGAATGTTTCTTGTCGCGCCCAGGGCCGACGTAAAGATCGCGACATCGGCGGGAAATCTTGTCGCGACGCTGGTCGCCGATGTCGAAGTGTCAGGTAAAGCCGCGCACATCACCGGACAAATGGATTTGCCGCCCGAGCAAGGCCCGGTCACCGGGAACATTCAGGTGCGCGGTCTCGATGTCGCCGCACTCGGGCGTAACGCGAAGATGTTCCACTTTCTCCGCAGCGTCGCGATGATCGCAGACTTCACGGCAACATATTCCATCCAGGGCACGCATCTCTTGTCGTCGACATTCGGCGCCGATGCTGCGGGAACAGCCGTACTCATCGGCATCAAACAACCCGTCATCGTTAAGACGTTGCGCATGAACGGCCGCTACGATCGTGCCACTGCGCGGCTTGTGGTCGACAACGCGATTCTCGACTCCAACCAGATGAAGGCGCATGTCAGCGGCGAGAGCGATTTGTTCTATGACGCCAAGGGTGCGATCGATCATCTTGGCGTTTCGCTGAACGCAGACAAAGTCGCACTCTCGATTCCAGGAACGTTCACCCAACCAGTCGCCATCTCTTCTGCCATTCTGCATGGCAGCTATCTGCCGGGGACCCACGACATTCTCATCGATCATCTGGACATTTCTGGTCCTGGCCTGCAGGTCGAGACGGCCGGAAAGATCACGCTGGTCGAAGGCCAGACGCCTGCCGCGGAGCTCAAGGGTCGATTCGCTCCGCTGCGGGTAAGGGACCTGCTTCACTATTGGCCGCTGGGCGCGGCGGACGGTGCGCGCGAGTGGATCAGCGCAAACATTTTCCAAGGTTCGGTGGGTCCGATTGTCTTCGAGACGCACTTTCCCGCCGGCATGATCGATCAGGACAAGCTACCCGATGGCGCGTTGCTGATGACGTTTCCGATCGCGAATGCGGAGGCGAACTATGTCACCGGCCTCACCCACCTGACCGGTGTCAAAGGAAACGCCCAGCTCACCGGTAACAGTTTCACAGTTGACGTTAGTAGCGCGCGCATCGGTCCGCTTGGTGTGAGCAAGGGACATGCATCCGTTCCCGACCTCAGCGCGCCAGATTCTCCGGCCGAAATTTCAGCCCACGTCGAGGGTTCGATCCCCGATATTCTGAAGCTGACCGATCTCAAGCCTCTGCACTATGCAACGCGTTTCGGAGTTGATCCCAATCAAACCAAGGGAACCGCCAACGCCGATCTCGATTTCAAATTGCCGTTGAAGCGAAATTTGAGCATCGACAACGTCGCCATCTCGGTCAAGGCGGTGACCGGCGGATTTGGAATCGCGCTGGGTAAGGATCTGCGGCTCGCCGACGGCGCCATGCGGTTCGACATCGACAACAACCATCTGCACGCCTACGGCACCGCGGCTTTGGCCACGTCGCGCCTGACGCTGGACTGGGTCGAGGATTTCAAAACGCGAAAGGACATCACGACTCGCGTGGCGCTCAAGGGCATGCTCGACGAGGCGGGACGCAACGCGCTTCATTTCCGTGCCAACGACTATCTCAGCGGCGTGGTCGGCGTGAACGGAATGCTGATTGGTCATCGTGGTCAGATCACGTCGGCCGACATGAACCTCGATCTGACGCCTTCGGTGCTGTCGCTTTATCTTGTCGGCATTACCAAGCCGGCGGGTTTTCCCGCTTCGGCGCATGGCACAGGTACGTTCGGGCCGCATAGCGAACTGAAGACCGCCGACTTGAAAATCACCGGCCCATCCATTCAGGCCTCGCTCTTGGCGACTTTCGATGCCGACGGCACGATGACGTCGCTCAATGCCCCATCGGTCCGCTCCGGCTCCTCCAACGATTTTTCCTTCAATCTTGTGCGCAACAGCGCGGGCGTCGACATTGCGGTCAAGGGCCGGTCGGTGGATGGCTCGCGTCTTGCCCGGCGCGGTAGCGACAGCTCGGGCACGAATGGTGGGAGTACGAGTGCGCCTTCCGACGAGCCGTTCCACATCTCCGCCCGGCTCGATCGCGTCGTTCTGCGCAATGGAGTCACAATCGCCCCCTTCAGCATGGACGTGTCGGGTTTTGGCGACCGGCCCTCGGCTCTCGCCCTGAACGGAACTCTTGGCAAGAACACGTCGGTCAGCGGCAACATTTCGCCCTCGGGCAATGACAGAAAGCTGAGCGTTGCGTCGAACGATGTTGGTGTTCTGGCGCGTGGTCTGTTCGGGTTCAACAGCATCAAGGGCGGCAAGCTCGACTTGCAAGTGATGCTGCACGGTTCTGCCGCCAATCCACCGAGTGACGACCCGCCGAACGACTTTCAAGGCACGATGAGACTGAAGGATTTCCGTTTGCTCAATCAGCCATTCCTGGCGCGCCTGTTCAGTGCCGGATCGCTCATCGGCTTTGGCAATCTTCTGGCGGGTCAGGGAATCGCGATCGACGAGTTGCGGGTCCCCTTCGTCGCGCGAAATGGCGTACTCGCGATCAATGATGCGCGCGCCACGGGTCCCGCGATTGGCGTCAGCGCAGAAGGCTATCTTGACCGGCCGAAAAACGAACTTTCGGTCAAGGGAACGCTGGTTCCGTTGTTCGGAATCAACAGCGTGCTCGGTTACATTCCGTTGCTCGGCAACTTGCTCGTCTCCAAGCCGGGCGAGGGCATCATCGGAATGACCTACACCCTGAGCGGTAATGCCGACGAACCGCACATCAGCGTCAATCCGCTCTCTCTGGTCACGCCTGGTATCCTCAGACGGATCTTCGAAGGCCGTATGCCGAATCCGGCGAATGCTCCGTCGAACACGAAGCCTGCACCGCCTCCTACCGCTGCGAATCCGGCACCGCCGACGCCGGCACCAAAGGCGCAATAGCGCGCGGCACTATTTGGGTTTGACCCAGACTTTCTTTTTCTTGCCGTGCTCGACGAGAAATGCGCCGGTTTTCGTATCCGCGCTATCCCAGCGCACGATCTCATTCGGATCTGTAACAGGCCGTCCGTTGATCGTTACGCCTTCCTTGATCTTGTTTCTGGCGTCAGAATTGGACCTGGCGATTCCCGCTGCAACGATGAGCGCGGCCGTGCTTTTGCCCGTCGGTTGGGCCGGATCGCGATCGATCGTCTTTATCGGCAGATCCTCGGAGGCCTCACCTTCCTCGAACGTCTTGCGCGCCGTCTCGCTCGCGCCCTCGGCAGCCTTGCGGCCATGCAGGACGGCAGTCGCTTCCGTGGCGAGAATCTTCTTGGCGTCGTTGAGTTCCGCGCCCTCGAGTTTTTCCAGGCGCGCAATTTCAGCCAATGGCAGATCCGTAAAAATGCGCATGAAGCGGCCGACGTCGCCATCCTCGGCATTGCGCCAGAATTGCCAGTAGTCATAGACGCTGAGCATGTTCTGGTTCAGCCAGACCGCACCGGAAACGCTTTTGCCCATTTTCGCACCCGATGACGTCGTGATGAGCGGTGTCGAAAGGCCAAAGAGTTGGATGCTTTCAACGCGCCGGCCAAGATCGATCCCGGAGACGACATTGCCCCATTGGTCGCTGCCGCAAGACTGCAGCCTGCAGCCATAACGCTTGTAGAGTTCGACATAATCGTACGCCTGGCACACCATGTAATTGAACTCGAGGAAGGAGAGAGGCTGCTCGCGGTCGAGCCGGATCTTGACGCTCTCCATCGTCAGCATTCGGTTGACCGAAAAGTGGCGGCCGATGTCGCGCAGGAACGCGATGTACTCCAGCTCGTCGAGCCAATCGGCATTGTCGACCATGATAGCGTCGCTTGGACCATCGCCGAATTTCAGCAGGTGACTGATTCCGGCGACCATGCTTTTTTTGTTGTTCTCGATCTGCTCGGGCGTGAGGATCTTGCGCACCTCGTCGCGTCCGGACGGATCGCCGAGTTTCGTCGTGCCGCCGCCCATCAGAACGATCGGGCGATGGCCTGCCTGCTGCAGACGCCGCAGCGTCATCAACTGCACGAGGTTTCCGATATGCATGCTGCTGGCTGTGCAGTCGAAGCCGATATAAGCCGTTACGCGCTCCTTTTCGAAGAGGCGATCGAGGTCCTTCGGCGCCGAGCAGTCGTAATAGGCGCCGCGCTCCACGAAGGTGCGAAGGAATTCTGAGCGGAATGCGGGCGCGGCGGGCATGGTGTAACTTCGTGGAAAAGGGGTCGGGTGTGTAACACGAATGACCGAAACTCTTAAAGTCGTCGGGCTGATGAGCGGCACGTCGCTGGATGGCATTGATGCCGCCCTCCTCGAGACGGACGGTGTCGACTTGGTCGGATCGCTCGGCGCGCTGGGCGTCAGCTATGACGCTGAAACGCGCCAAACGCTGCGAGCCGCTTTAGACGATGCCCGCGATGTGGCGGAAGGAGCCGCGGTGCCCTATCCGATTCGCGATGCCGAACGTCGGCTCACCGAAGCGCATGCCGACGCTGTGACATTGCTCCTGCGCCAAGCTGGATTGTCCTCGCGCGACATTTCGCTGATCGGCTTTCACGGGCAGACGATTCTGCATCGCCCCGACCAGCGCCGAAGTTGGCAGATCGGCGACGGCGCCTTGCTCGCAAAACTGACCGGTATCGATGTCGTCAACGATTTCCGATCGGCCGATATGCGTGCGGGCGGGCAGGGCGCGCCGCTGGTGCCGCTTTATCATGCCGCTCTCGTGCGCCACAAGAAGCGCCTGTCATCGCCAGTCGTCATCGTGAATATCGGCGGAGTGGCGAACGTCACGTATGTCGACGGTGACATCATCCACGCGTTCGACACCGGACCCGGCAATGCACCGATCGACGATTGGGTGCAGCGACACACCGGATCGGCAATCGATGAAGCCGGAGCGCTGGCGCGAACCGGCACCGTCGATGAACAAATTCTCGCACATATGCTCAAGGATGAGTTCTTCGACTCCGAGCCGCCAAAGTCTCTCGACCGTCTGGATTTCGGTTTCGCGGCGGTCGCGGGACTGAGCGCAAGCGACGGCGCAGCGACGCTAACGGCCTTCACCGCCGCGTCGATCGCCCGGGCGCGTGAGCATTTTCCGCGTGCCGCGACGACATGGATCGTCTGTGGTGGAGGACGACACAACCAAACGCTGATGGCTGAGTTGCGCGGACGCCTGAAAGTTCCAGTGCTCGCCGCGGAAGATGTGGGCTGGAACGGCGATTTCGTCGAGGCCGAAGCCTTCGCCTATCTGGCGGCGCGTTCGCTGATCGGTCTACCCCTGAGCCTCCCCACAACCACAGGTGTTGCGCACGCAGTGTCCGGCGGAACGCTGCACCGCGCGAAATAGCGGAACTGATAAAAAATCAACGTATTGCGAATTCTTTAGCCGCCGTGAAACGGTTTCTAAACCAAACCACGATGATTATAGGCCTGGAGACATAGAGGAGGGTCGGGATGAACGCTCCGTATGCAGATCGTCCGATGACCGACTATGAACGCGCGTTGACCGGCATCGTGCGCGTCTTGCTCAGCACGATGATCGACATGGGCGTTCCCAAAGGTCAGTTGGTGCACGATCTGAAGACCCTCAAGGACAGCGCTCAGCTCGATGGCCATCACACCGAAGCGGCCCTGATCGAGATGATGATGCGCAACGTGGGGCTGCGCTAGCAGAGTACCCCGTCGAGAGTCAGCGCCCTTCGCGCGGCTTGCTCATCATGTTGTGGACATAGTGTTCGACAGTCTCGACGACTTCGCCTTCATGCTTGTCGAAGAAGTGATTGGCGCCATCGATCTTTTCATAGGTGATCTTGATCCCCTTTTGTGCGGTCAACCGGTCGACGAGTTTCTGCACGTCGGGTTCGGGCACGACCTGATCCTTGGTGCCGTGCACGATGAGCCCTGAGGACGGGCACGGCGCGAGAAACGAAAAATCGTACATGCTTGCCGGCGGCGCGATCGAGACGAAGCCTGTGATTTCCGGTCGGCGCATCAAGAGCTGCATTCCGATCCACGCGCCGAACGAAATTCCGCAAACCCACACGTTCGATGGATTGGGATAGAGCGTGTTCATCCAATCGAGTACGGCGGCGGCATCCGAAAGTTCGCCCGCCCCCGAATCGAACGTGCCCTGACTCCGCCCGACGCCGCGGAAGTTAAAGCGCACACTCGTGCAACCCTGATTGTGAAACATGTGGAACAGGTCATAGACGAGCGGGTTGTTCATCGTTCCGCCGAACTGCGGGTGCGGATGAAGCACGAGAGCCATGGGCGCGCCGGGCGGTTTCTGACGCTGATAGCGCACTTCGATCCGGCCGGCGGATCCAGGCAGGATGATGTCAGGCATCGAAGGTTCGATTTCCCAGGTGCACAGGGCAGGATTGCAGAATTCGTATAGAAACGGAGTGGGACATTTTCCCTACGGGCGCTCCACAAAATATCAATGATTGCAGCAAGTTAAGGCGGTGTTTGGGGTGCGTCACGCTAATACTTGACCGTGGTAGTAGGGAAACCTATATCCGACTTGCGAGGAATCCCAAGCGCGCCGGGATCGAGGGCCTGTTCATACACCGACTGGGCCCCCGAAAAGCAAGGCAAAACGCGCCTGCGACAAGGAGATAATGATATGCGCCTCAGCACCAAAGGACGTTACGCGGTCATGGCGATGGCGGATCTGGCCCAACATGAGGCCGGGAACCGCCCGGTTTCACTCGCCGATATCGCACAACGCCAGGAAATCTCGCTGTCCTATCTGGAGCAGCTTTTCGCCAAGCTCAGGCGCGGGGGCTTGGTCAAGAGCGTGCGCGGACCCGGCGGTGGCTATCGCCTGAGCCGGGCTTCCAGCGAGCTCCGCATCGCGGACGTGATCCTGGCGGTCGACGAGCCGATCGCGGCTACACGCTGCAAGCCGGGAAGCGCCAAGGGCTGCACCTCGCAAGGCGCGCGCTGCGTGACTCATGACCTCTGGGAGGAGCTTGGGCGACAGATCCAGGTCTTCCTCTCCTCCGTCTCGCTGGCCGACGTCGTCGAGAAACGCGTCCTTGGCCGGACGCAGCCGACCGCCGCGGCCAACAACAGCGAACCACGCGAAGCGGCCTGAGTATCCGTTCAACGGCTATGCCTTATCTGGATCACAATGCGACGTCGCCACTGCGCGCCGAGTCCCGCGCCGCGATGGAGCGTGCCTTGGCGATCGGCGGCAATCCTTCATCCGTACACGGACAAGGGCGGGCGGCGCGTGCCGAAGTTGAGGAGGCGCGTGAAGCCATCGCCGCGCTGGCCGGCGCTCGCGCCGAGAACATCGTGTTCACGAGCGGCGGTACCGAGGCGAACGCACTCGCGCTCTGGGGTGGCGTACAGGGCGCTGTGGAAGCGGGCACCCGCATCACCAGACTGTTCGTTTCGGCCATCGAGCATGACAGCGTGCTCGCCAACGCCGCAGCGCTGGCAGAGCGTGCGCCCGGTCTGCGTCTTGAAGTCATTCCCGTCACTTCCGATGGCGTCGTCGATCTTGATGCCCTGCGTGGGCTATTGCGCGAAGGCAAGGGCCGCGCGCTTGTCGCTGTGATGGCGGCGAATAACGAGACTGGCGCGGTGCAATCGATCGCGGATATCGCCGCCCTCCTGAAAGAGCATGAGGGCTATCTTCTCGTCGATGCGGTGCAGGCGATGGGCAAGATCCCGTTCTCTGCCTCAAGCGCCGACTTTGTCTCGCTCTCGGCGCACAAGATTGGCGGGCCGCAAGGCGTTGGCGCGTTGATCGTGAAGGAAGGCGCTCCGCTCAACGCAACTTTGCTCGGCGGCGGCCAAGAGCGTGGCCATCGTGCCGGAACCGAGAATGTCGCCGGCATCGCCGGATTTGGCGCAGCGGCGAAAGTTGCCACACCCTTGCCGGCAACGCTGCGCGACCGCTTCGAAGCGGACTTGCGGTTGGCCGTGCCCAATGTCGTGATCTTCGGGGAAACGGTGGCACGACTTCCCAACACCTCCAATTTTGCGCTGCCCGCGGTCAGCGCCGAAACCGCTGTCATGGCGCTCGATCTTGATGGCGTGATGGTTAGTTTCGGCTCCGCCTGTTCGTCGGGCAAGGTCAGGCCCTCGCATGTCCTGCAAGCCATGGGCGTGCCGGAAGCCATTGCGCGCTCGGCGCTGCGCGTCAGCTTCGGCTGGAATTCGACCGACCAGGATGTCGATGCCGCGATTTCCTCAATCTCCCAACTTCTGGCGCGCGTCCGTTCGCGCGCAGCCGCATGAGCAAACCCATGTCATCCGCTGCACGCGATACGAAGAAGCAAGTCGCCGAACTCGGCGAGAAGTACAAGTACGGCTTCGTCACCGACATCGAGATGGAGCGCGCCCCCAAGGGACTTTCCGAGGAGACGGTCCGCTACATCTCGGCCAAGAAGGACGAGCCGGATTGGATGCTTCAGTGGCGCCTCGGCGCATTCGCGCGCTGGCAACAGATGCGCGAGCCGACCTGGGCGCGCGTCCACTACCAGAAGATCGACTACCAGAACGCCTATTATTATGCGGCGCCGAAGAACATTCCCAAGAAGCAGAGTATCGACGAAGTCGATCCCAAGCTGCTCGAAACTTACAAGAAGCTTGGCATTCCGTTGCACGAACAAATGGTCTTGGCCGGTGTCGCAGTCGACGCTGTGTTCGACTCCGTTTCGGTCGCAACGACATTCAAGGCGAAGCTCAATGAAGCGGGCGTGATCTTCTGCCCGATCTCGGAAGCCATTCGTGACTACCCGGAGCTGGTGAAGAAGTATCTCGGTACGGTCGTGCCGGTCACGGACAATTTCTTCGCGACGCTGAATTCCGCAGTCTTCTCCGACGGCACTTTCGTCTATGTGCCCAAGGGCGTGCGCTGCCCGATGGAGCTGTCGACCTATTTCCGCATCAACGCCAGCGAGACGGGACAGTTCGAGCGCACTCTGATCATCGCCGATGAAGGCTCCTATGTTAGTTATCTCGAGGGTTGCACCGCGCCCAAGCGCGACGAGAACCAGCTGCATGCGGCCGTCGTCGAGCTCGTCGCGCTGGAAGGCGCGGAGATCAAGTATTCGACGGTGCAGAATTGGTATCCGGGAGACGAGAACGGACTCGGCGGCATCTACAATTTTGTGACCAAGCGTGGCGATTGCCGCGGCGACCGTTCCAAGATTTCGTGGACGCAGGTCGAGACCGGCTCGGCCATCACCTGGAAATATCCGAGTTGCATCCTGCGCGGCGACGACACGGTGGGAGAATTCTTCTCCATCGCCATCGCCAACAACTTTCAGCAGGCCGACACGGGAACCAAGATGACGCATCTGGGCAAGAACACGCGCAGCCGCATCATCTCCAAGGGCATCAGTGCGGGCCAGGCGAACAACACCTATCGTGGTCTCGTCAGCGTGCACGCAAAGGCGACGAACGCGCGCAACTACACGCAATGCGACTCGCTGTTGATCGGTTCGAAGTGCGGCGCGCACACCGTGCCCTACATCGAAGCGCGCAATCCAACCGCTAGGATCGAGCATGAAGCGACTACGTCAAAGATCGCCGACGACCAGCTCTTCTATTGCCTGCAGCGTGGCATCGGGCAGGAAGAGGCGGTCGCGCTGATCGTCAATGGCTTCTGCAAGGAAGTGCTGCAGCAACTGCCGATGGAATTCGCGGTCGAGGCGCAGAAACTGGTCGGTATCTCTCTGGAAGGCAGCGTCGGTTGAACATGCTCGACATCAAGAATCTGCACGTTGCCGTCGGCGGCAAGGAAATCCTCAAGGGCCTGACGCTCTCGATCGCGGCTGGCGAGGTTCACGCCATCATGGGGCCGAACGGCTCGGGCAAATCGACTCTCGCCTACCTTCTCGCGGGTCGCGCCGGCTACGAAATCACGCAAGGCTCGGTCACCTATTGCGGCGAAGATTTGAACACGTTGGCGCCGGAAGAGCGGGCAGCCAAGGGTCTGTTCCTTGCCATGCAATATCCGGTCGAGATTCCCGGTGTCACGACACTGACGTTCCTCAAGACTGCGCTGAACGCGCAGTATCGCGCTCGTGGCGAGAAGGAGCTCGACGCGATGAGCGTGCTCAAGCTGGTACGCAAAAAGGCCGAGGCGCTCAAGGTCAGCGAAGAGATGCTGAAGCGTGCGCTCAATGTCGGATTCTCAGGTGGCGAGAAAAAGCGCCTGGAAATCCTCCAGATGGCGCTGTTCGAACCCAAGCTCGCCGTTCTCGACGAAACCGATTCCGGCCTCGACATCGATGCGCTGAAGCTTGTCGCGGAAGGCGTGAATGCGCTGCGCGCGCCCGCCCGCGCCATGCTCGTCATCACGCATTATCAGCGCCTTCTCAACTTCATCGTGCCCGATCGCATCCATGTTCTGGCGCACGGCAAGATCGTGGCGGAGGGCGGCAAGGAATTGGCGCATGAGCTCGAAGCCAAAGGCTATGAGCACATCGCAGGGAAGGCGGCATGAACGCTCCGGTCCCGAACATTTTCGCCGATGCGGTCGACGCGCGCTCGCTGCCGGATTGGCTCGGCCAACGCCGCGCCGACGCGGTAGCGACGCTGCGCGCGCGAGGCGTTCCCCATCGGCGTATCGAGGAATGGAAATACACCGACCTGAAAACGGCGCTCGAGCCGGCAAATGACGCGATCGCGGCGACTGCCGCATGGTCGATCGACAAGGTGCCGAAGGGCGTGACGCTCTTCGATCTCGCAGATCTATCGACGGCACCGGAGTGGGTGCAGAAGCATTTCGGAAGGGCGGCGGCGGCGGAGTCCATGCCGGCGGCGTCGCTCGCATTGGCACGTGGTGGCTTCGCGCTCCACGTGGCACGAAATACGTTCATCTCCGACGCCGTGCAGGCGAGCTTTTCTTCTGGCGGGCATGTTCGCGCGCTGATCGTTCTCGAAGACGGCGCTGAGCTCACTCTGATCGAGAACCAATCGGCGGAGGGCGCCTTCCGGAATACCGGTATCGAGATCGTCGTCGGGGCCAAGGCCAGACTGACGCACGTCCGCTTCGCGCAGGCGGCGGCAAAAGCCGTGCAAATCGAAGACGTCGCCGTTCGCGTGGCGCGCGGCGGTCTCTATCGCGCTCATCTTTTCAATGCGGGAGCCGAACTTTCGCGCCTTACCTTGCGCATAACGCTCAAGGATTTGGGAGCCAATGCCGAACTCTCAGGTGTGAGCGTGCTCGGCGGACAGTTGCACGCCGATGTGACGACGCATGTCTATCACGCTGCGGGCGAAACCCAGTCCGTGCAACTTTTCAAGCACGTCGCTGGCGGCAAGAGCCGCGCGGTCTACCAGGGCAAGATCACCGTCGCCAAGGGTGCCGACAAGTCGGACAGCCGCCAGACGGCGAAGGCGCTTCTGCTTGGCGAGCGGGCGGAAGCGGACCTGAAGCCGGAACTCGAAATCTTCGCCGACGATGTCAAATGCGCCCATGGCGCGGCGGTCGGTGACCTGGAAACGGATTCTCTCTTTTATCTCAGGGCGCGCGGCATTCCGGAGCAGGAAGCGCGCAACATGCTGCTGCGTGCTTTTCTGAGAGAAGCCGTCGACGGCATCGAAAACGAAGTGATTCGCGACACGATCTGGCAATCGGTCGAGGACGCGTTACCGCGTGCGATGGTGAGCGCGCTATGACCGCTCAGACCGCCATTCAGCCGGCATTCGATGCGAGCGCGGCGCGCGAGGATTTCGAAATCCTGGCCAAGAAGGTTTACAGCAAGCCGCTGGTGTATCTCGACAACGCCGCCTCGGCGCAGAAACCGCGCCAGGTGCTGGACACGATGCGCAACTTCGCCGCCAGCGAATACGCCAATGTCCACAGAGGCGTGCATTATCTCTCGGCTGCGGCGACTGAGCGCTACGAGGCGGCACGCGAAACGGTTCGCAAGTTCCTGAACGCCGCGGCGCGCGAAGAGATCGTCTTCACGAAGGGCGGCACCGAGGCGATCAACCTCGTCGCCTATTCCTATTTGATGCCACGCATCGAGCAGGACGACGAGATCGTGCTCACCGTCATGGAGCATCACTCGAACATCGTGCCGTGGCACTTCCTGCGCGAACGCAACGGCGCTGTGCTGCGCTGGGTCGATGTACGCGATGACGGCTCGCTCGACATCGAGGCCTTGGACGCTGCCATCGGCCCCAAGACGAAGCTGGTTGCGCTGACGCACATTTCGAACGTGCTCGGAACCGTGACCCCGTTGAAGGACATTGTGAGCCGCGCCCATGCCAAGGGCGTGCCGGTGTTGGTGGATGGATGCCAGGGTGCGGTGCACGAGGTCGTGGATGTGCACGATCTCGATGTCGATTTCTACGCGCTCACCGGTCACAAGCTCTACGGCCCGACCGGTATCGGCGTTCTCTACGGCAAGGCCGCGCACCTCAAATCCATGCGTCCGTTCAATGGCGGCGGCGAGATGATCCACGAAGTGACGCGCGAACGCGTGACCTATGCCGATCCGCCGGCGCGTTTCGAGGCCGGAACGCCTCCGATCATCGAAAGCGTGGGGCTGGAGGCGGCTCTCGACTACCTCACGTCGCTCGATCGGTCCGCGATCAAGGCGCATGAGCACGACTTGCTGACGTATGCGCGCGAAGCGGTCAGACAGTTCAACTGGCTGCGCGTGATCGGAGAGGCACCGGGCAAGGCGTCGATCCTTTCCTTCGAGGCCGAGGGGATGCATGCGCACGATCTCGCCACCATATTGGATCGCGAAGGCGTGGCGGTTCGCGCCGGCCATCATTGCGCACAACCGCTGATGGAACGCTTCGGCGTCACGTCAACGACGCGCGCTTCGTTCGCGCTCTACAATACGCGCGCCGAAGTCGATGTGATGATCGAGGCGCTCGCCAAGGCACGAAAGATTTTGGGCTAGGTCATGGACGATTCACTGCGCGAGCTCTACCAGGAAGTGATCCTCGATCACTCGCGCCATCCGCGCCGCTTCGGAAAGCTGGAGCGTGCAACCAACACCGCACAGGGGTACAATCCCTTGTGCGGCGACCGGGTCACGATTTATCTGATCGTCGGACAAGACGACCGTATCGCGGATATCAAGTTCGAAGGCAGAGGTTGTGCGATCAGTCAGGCCTCGGCGTCCTTGATGTCGGACATGATCGTCGGCCGAACGGTGGCCGAAGCGGAAAAACTGATGGGCGGATTTCTCAACCTGGTGAAAGGCGAAGAAGTCCGCGGTTTGAACGACGAGGATCGCGAGAAACTGGATGTCATGGCCGGCGTGAGTGCGTTTCCGATGCGCGTCAAATGCGCGACGCTTGCCTGGCATACGATGAAGTCAGCATTGGAGGGCGGTGGATCCGCCAAGACGGAATGAACGCCGAACCGGTCAGGGCCGAAATCAATGCCATGGGTTCCGCGCTAAGTGCCGAGGAACTCGAGGATTTCACGAGCAAACTGGTCAGCGCGCTCAAGACCGTTTACGACCCGGAAATCCCGGTAGACATCTATGAACTCGGGCTTATCTATAAGGTGGACGTCGCGGACAACAAGGATGTCACCGTCGACATGACTCTGACGGCGCCGGGTTGCCCGGTTGCCGGCGAAATGCCGGGAATGGTGAAGGGTGCGCTCGAAGGCGTCGAAGGTATCGGCGAAGTGACCGTCAACATGACGTTCGATCCGCCCTGGACGCCGGAGCGCATGAGTGAAGAAGCGAAACTCGAACTGAACATGTACTGATGCAGACCACGACAAACACAGCAAAGCCTCGCCGCGAACGCCCCAAGCCGGTCAAGCTGACGGACGCCGCCGCGGCGCGCATTCGCGAGATCATGGCGGAGGCTGACGGAAAATATCAGGGCGTGCGCGTTGGCGTGACCAATGGCGGCTGTGCCGGCATGGCCTACACGATGGACTATGCCGAAGAGGTGAAGCCGCTCGACGAAGTGGTCGAGGACAAGGGCGTGAAGATCTACATCGAGCCCAAGGCCATCCTCTTTCTCATCGGCACCGAAATGGATTTCGTCACCGAGAAGCTCGGAGCGCGGTTCGTCTTCAACAATCCGAACCAGACGGCGGCCTGCGGCTGCGGCGAGAGCGTGTCGATCGCGCCGGCCAAGGACACCCACTGATTGTGCCGGCTAAGTCCGATACTAAGCGTTTCGACGATTTGTTCCAGGAATTCGGGCCTATTACGCTGCGCCGTTTTTTCGGCGGCGAAGGCATCTATGCCGGAAGCGTGATGATCGGCATGGTCTTCAACGACACCATTTACTTCAAGACGGACCCGCAAACGCGCAAGGCGTTCGAAGCCGAGGCGTGCAAGCCGTTCTCGTTCACCAAGGGCAAGGAACTCATCATCACGACGTGGCTCGCTTTGCCTGAGCGGCTCTATGACGATCCGGATGAACTGGCAGATTGGGCCCGGTCCGCGTTGCGCGTTGCAAACGCGTCACCGACCGTCACTGGAAAGACTCGTAAGGCGCTAAGTCCGGCGCGACAGCGCAAGGCGCCGAAATCAGCGCGACCGCGAAAGCAGCGCTGAACTCAGCTCACCACAGTCTCACGCGCTGGTCCGGAGCCAAATACATCTTGTCGCCAGGCTTCACGTCGAACGCGTCGTACCAGGCATCGACGTTGCGAGTCGAACCGTCGACGCGGAAGTGCGGCGGACTGTGCGGATTGGATAGAACCTGTTGACGCATCTGGTTGTCGCGATATTTCGCCCGCCAGATTTGCGCGAAGGCGAGGAAGAAACGCTGGTCGCCGGTCAAGCCGTCAATCACCGGGGGCTCCTTGCCGTCGATCGAGGCGTGGTAGGCCTTTAGCGCGATCGAGATGCCCGACAGGTCGCCGATATTCTCGCCCATGGTGAGTTTGCCGTTGACGTGTAGGCCGGCCAGGCCCTCATAAGAGTCGAACTGTGCGCCCAGCCGTTCGGTCTTGGCATCGAATGCCTTGCGATCCTCCGGCGTCCACCAGCTTTCGAGTGTGCCGGCGCCGGTGTATTTGCTGCCCTGATCGTCGAAGCCGTGGCTGATCTCGTGGCCGATGACCGCGCCGATCCCGCCATAGTTCGCCGCATCGTCGGCGTCGGGATCGAAGAAGGGCGGCTGCAGTATCGCCGCCGGGAAGAAGATCGAATTGAACAGCTGGGTATAGTAGGCGTTGATCGTCGGCGGCGTCATGCCCCACTCGTTGCGATCGACGGGCTGGTCGATGCGCGCCAGGTTGTAGTTCCACTCGAATTGATTGGAACGTTCGATATTGCCGATCAGGTCGTCGCGCTTGATGATGAGGCCGGAATAGTCCCGCCACTTGTCGGGGTAGCCGATATGCGGCGTGAAGGCGTGGAGCTTGTCGAGAGCCTTCTGTCGCGTGACGGGTGACATCCAGGTGAGGGTGCGGATGTCCGCGTCATAGGCTTTCAGCAGATTTCCAACCAATTGTTCGGCTTTCGCCTTGGTCGCTGGCGGAAAATACTTGGCGACAAAGAGCTTTCCGAACGGGTGCGGCAGCGTGGCGTCGAGCAGCTTTACCGCCCGCGTCGCGCGCGGCAGTTGCTCGGACTGCCCGCCGAGAACCTTGCCGTAGAATTCGAAATTGGCGTCGTCGACGGCCTTGGGGAGATACGGCGCCATGTTGTGCACGTAGTGCAACCGCATGTAATCCCGCCAGACCTCGATCGGGGTTCGCGAAAAGAGGCTCGCGAGCGGCGGGAAGGCGGTGTTCTCGCGCGCGATGACTTTGCGCGTGGTTTCGATGCCCTGAGCCTTGAAGAAAGCCTGCCAGGCGAAACCTGGCGCGAAAGTCTCGAGTTCCTTCACCGTCATAGGATTGTAGGTCTTGTCGGCGTTGCGCTTGTCGGCGACCGGCCAATGCGCCTTGGCGATCTCAGTCTCCAGGGCGTAGACAGCCGCCGCCCGCGCGTCGGCATTCTTCTCGCCGAGGAGTGTCAGCATGCCGGTCAGATACTTCTTGTAGGCGTCGCGTGTCGCGGCGAGAGCGGGATCGTCGCGCAGATAATAGTCTCGGTCCGGCAGGCCGAGGCCGGCTTGCGACGCGGTCACGACATAGACGTTGGTATTCTTGGCGTCGGGAATGATGCCGCTGCCGATGATGCTGCCGCCGGGAAAAGCGGGATCGCCCATCAGTTTCGCAACGTCGTCGCCCGTCTTGAGCGCCGCGATGCGCTTGAGATCGGGCTTGATCGGGTCGAGGCCGCGCGCCTCGATCTGTTTGGTGTCGGTGAAGGCGTCGTAGAGATCGCGAAGCTGCTTTTCCTCAGGGTTGAGTGTTGCCGGATCGCGCGCTTCGAGTTCGTCGACCAGCTCCTTCATGCGCTTTTCGCTCAGGATTTGCAGATTCTGGAACGATCCGATGCTCGTGCGGTCGGCGGGAATTTCGGTGCGCGCCAGCCACGCACCATTGGCATAGAGAAAGAAGTCGTCGCCTGGCTTGACGCTGTTGTCCATGCCGGAAAGATCGACGCCCCAGGTGCCGAACGTGGGTTTTCCTGCTGGTGAGGCAAGCGCGATGCAAGCCGAGGCGCAGACGACGGCGGCGCCAAGAAAGATTTTCCTCATCATGTCCGAATCCTGTTGTGAGCTGTCCGGCTACCAGACCGGAACGCGCTTTTCGGGCGGCAAGTAGAACTTGTCGCCGGGCTTGACGTTGAACGCGGCATACCAGCCGTCCGTATTGCGCACCACGCCGTTGACACGGAACTCCGACGTGCTGTGCGGATTGGACAGCACCTGCGCGCGCACAGCGCCGTCGCGATGGCGTTCGCGCCAGCTTTGCGCATAAGCGATGTAGAAGCGCTGATCGCCGGTCAAACCGTTCAACACCGGTGCCGGCTTGCCGCCAAGAGAAATGTGATAGGCCTTAAGAGCAATCACGAGCCCGGCAATGTCCGCGATGTTTTCGCCGAGGGTCAGCCGGCCATTGAGGTGCAGACCGGGCAATGGTTGATACTGATCATACTGCGCGGCGATGGCGTTGCCGCGTTCCTTGAAGTTCTTCAGATCGTCCGGCGTGAACCAATTCTGCAAAATGCCGCGCGGATTGTATTTGGAACCCTGATCGTCGAAGGCATGGCTGATCTCGTGCCCGATCGTCGCGCCGATCTCGCCATAGTTCACCGCGTCGTCGGCATTGGGATCGAAATAAGGCGGCTGCAGGATGCCGGCCGGAAAGACGATCTCGTTGAAATTGAAATTGTCATACGCGTTGTTCGTCGGCGGTGTCATGCCCCATTCGGTGCGATCGACGGGACGATCGATGCGGTGCAATTGTCGATTCCACTCGAAAACATTGGCGTTTTTGACGCTCCCGACAAGATCGGCGCGATCGATGGAAAGCGCCGAATAGTCGCGGAACTTGTCGGGATAACCGATCTTCAATGCCATGGCGTGAAGCTTCTCGAGCGCCTTCGTGCGCGTCGGCGGCGTCATCCAGGCAAGCGTCCGGATATCGGCGTCATAGGCTTTGAGCAAGTTGCGAACGAGCGCCAGCGCCTTCGCCTTTGCCTCGGGCGGGAAATATTTGGCGACATAGAGCTTGCCCAGCGCTTCGCCCATTGCGCCGTCCAAGAAGTTGATCGCGCGGATGGTGCGGTCGAGTTGCGCAGTCTTGCCGTTCAGCGCCTTGCCGTAGAAGGCGAAGTCTGTATCGTCCACCTTCTTGGGAAGGTACGACGCAAAACTGTGCAGGTACCGCACCGTCAGATAGTCGCGCCACACCTCGATTGGCGTCGCAGCGAACACTTTTGCCAGGCTCGGGAACGCGGACTTCTCCGCCACGACGACTTTGCGGTCGCCTTTGGGCGAAGTAGGAGACACGCCCGCCGCGGCGAACATCGCATTCCAGTCGTACCCGGCCGCCAACTGTCTCAGCTGCGGAAACGTCATCGGATTGTAGATCTTGTCCGCATCGCGCCGATCGGCAGCCGGCCAGCTGACCTTCGCGATGGCCAGTTCGAGCGCATATACCTTTTCTGCACGCGCGCCCGCGTCCTTGACGCCGGCGATGGCGAGCATCTGCTCAAGATACTTCTTGTAGGCGGCGCGCGTCGCGACGATTTCCTTGTCGCTCTTCAGGTAGTAGTCGCGATCGGGCATGCCGAGGCCGGATTGGCCGAGATTGACGGAGTAGATATCGGAATTCTTGTCGTCGACTCCGAATGAGAGCGAGAAGGGTCCATCGAGGCCAAGCGAAGGATCGCCAATCGCGCGGGCGACATCGCTCAGCGATTTCAGGCCGGCAATTTTGGCAAGGTCCTTCTCCGCCGGCTTGAGACCGTTCGCCTCGATCTGTTTGGTGTCCATGAAGGCGGAGTAGAGGTCGCGCAACTTGCGCCCTTCGGCGGTGAGTTTGCTGTCTGGCGATGCCGCGAGTTCGGCGACGAGGCCCTTCAGGCGCGCTTCGTTTTCCTTGTCGAGTTCCAAATTCACGCCGGAATAGGTGCGGTCGGCCGGGATGACGTCGTGCTTCACCCAATTGCCATTGGCATAGAGAAAGAAGTCGTCGCCGGGCTTCACGGTTTTGTCGATGTAGGCCAACTCCACGCCCCAGGGCAGTACCGCGGCGTGACCCGCAGGCGCGGCAAGCAATTTCGTTGGAGCCGCGATGAGGATTGCAGTGGCAACAAGTGCGATATTCGAACGAAACACTCTGTCCTCCATCGAATCTGGAAATGTCCGGCGACACGTTGCAGACGCAGCTGAATACCCGCGTAACGTGCCGGGCGAAGTAGGTCAGCAGATGGGGTCGGCTAGCAAATCACGGACGCGCGAGCAACCGCAGAAGGGAAGGGCGCCGATCTATTTCCCTTTGAACTTGGCCTGCCGCTTTTGCAGAAAGGCGCTGACGCCTTCCATGAAATCTTCTGTCCGGCCGGCGCGCTCCTGGCTGATGCGTTCCAGGTCGAGCTGTTCTTCGTAAGTGTTGAGCGGGCTCTGCCAATAAAGGCTGCGTGTCACCGTCAAGGCGGACGGTCCGTTTGCCAGCTGTTCGGCAAGCTTGAGCGCTTCGCCCATCAGCGCATTGTCGTCGGCGACGCGGTTGATCAGTCCCCATTCGAGCGCCTTTTCCGCCGGCAGGCGTTCCGCCAGGAGCGAGAGCTCTTTGGCGCGCGCCAGCCTGATCAGACGCGGCAGAAGCCATGTCGAACCGCCATCGGGAACAAGGCCAATGCGCGTGAACGCTTGCAGGAAGTAAGCGGAACGGGCGGCGACGACGATGTCTCCCATCAGCGCGATGCTCATGCCGACGCCGGCTGCGGCACCATTCACCGCGGTGACGAACGGGATCGAGAGATCGCGCAATCTGCGCAGGAACGGATGGTAGACGGTCTCCAGCGCATGACCGACGCCGGTCTCTTCGCTGCCGCGCTCCGCGAGGTTGGCGCCGGAGCAGAAGCCGCGGCCTTCACCGGTCAGGATCATGGCGCGAAAGCCGCTGTCCTTTTTCTCGATGAAGTTGAGCGCCGCCGCCGCGCCTTTGACCAGCTTTGTGCCCGCCGCATTCATGGCTTCAGGGTGGTTCAGCGTCAGGACCGCAACATTGCCGTGTGCCGTGACATAGGCTCGATCGAAATCCGTGCGCATCCTGCTCTCCGCGGCTGTTCAGCGCTGCAGCATACGCACTTCGCGCATGTTGGAAAGAGTGAGAAGTCTTCAATCAGAGCGAACGTTACGCAACGCAAACTGTCAGCCATTGAAGGGCGGCACCGGGACTGATTAACTCGATGAATTACCCCAAAAGGAGCCGCGACATGAGCGCTCAACAATCCACGCCTCTTCCTGCTGCCGCCCCCGCGTCAAGAATGCGTGACGTGCTTGAGCGCCAGCGCCAGGCCCATCTGAAGGAAGGACCTCTCAGCGCCGAGACGCGCATCGAATGGCTCGATCGCGCGATTGGCCTCTTGGTCGGACACAAGGACGCCATCGCCGAGGCATTGCGCGAAGACTTCGGTCACCGCTCGGTGCACGCAACGCTTTTGACCGATGTGTCGGGCTCGATCGCGCCGCTGAAGCACGCCAAGGAAAATCTGCGCAAATGGATGAAGCGCGAGAAGCGCAAGGTCAGCCCGGCAATCCTCGGCCTGCTCGGTGCAAAAGCCTATGTCGAATACCAACCCAAGGGCACGATCGGCATCATTTCGCCGTGGAATTTTCCGGTGAACCTGACTTTCACGCCGCTCGCGGGCGTATTCGCTGCCGGCAACCGCGCGATGATCAAGCCCAGCGAATTCACGCCACGCAGTTCCGAGCTGATGGCGCGCATGTTCCAGACGGCGTTCGACGAGACGGAAGTTGCGGTCTTCACGGGCGGCGCCGAGGTTGGCGCAGCGTTCGCGCGCCTGCCGTTCGATCATCTGCTGTTCACGGGCGCCACTTCGATCGCCTATCACGTGATGAAGGCGGCGGCAGAGAATCTCGTGCCGACAACGCTGGAGCTTGGCGGAAAGTCACCGGTCATCGTCGGTGAGTCCGCCGATATGGCGCTGGCGGCAAAGCGCGTGATGATGGGCAAGACGCTGAATGCCGGTCAAATCTGCCTGGCGCCGGACTATGTCATGGTGCCTCAGGCGAAGGCAGGTGAATTCGTCGGCGCAGCGGCGGCGAGCATCAGCGCGATGTTCCCGACGTTGAAGGACAATCCGGACTACACCTCGGTCATCAATCAACGGCATTTTGATCGCCTGAACGGCTATATCGACGATGCGAAGGCGAAGGGCGCGGAAATCGTCGAGCTCAATCCGGCGAAGGAAGATTTTCGTCAGCAGCCCTATCACAAGATCCCGCCGACGCTCGTTCTCAATCCGACGGACGACATGGCGATCATGAAGGACGAAATCTTTGGGCCCCTTTTGCCGGTGAAGACTTACACGCATGTCAACGAAGCGATCGGCTATGTGAACGCGCATGCCCGTCCGCTCGGCCTCTATTATTTCGGCAAAGACTCAAAAGAGCAGGACGAGGTCTTGACGCGCACCACTTCTGGCGGCGTGTCGGTGAACGATGTCGTCATGCATGTCTCGATGGAGGACTTGCCCTTCGGCGGAATCGGGCCGTCGGGCATGGGCGCCTATCACGGCATCGACGGCTTTCGTACCTTCAGCCACGCTAAGGCGGTGTTCCAGCAATCTGGCCGCGACCTGACGGCGATGATGCGTCCGCCCTACGGCGCGGCGATCCAGAAGATGTTGGACGGCGGCATCAAGCGCTAAGCGTCGAGAAGTGTGAGCGCGGCGAGCGTCGCGGCCGGCCAAGCTTTGTCACGCTTTGGCTCCGGTGTGCGATCCGCATACCACAATGCCGCAATGGCATTGCGGGCGAAGCACCAGCCGAGGACGCGCCGACGATCCAGTTCCAACCGCTCGCAATAGATGCCGACGCGACGATCCATCTGGGCCGGCGTCATGAACATGTCGGGGTCTGCCAGCGGATTACGCAACGGCGCGGCAAGCTCATAGGCGAGATCGCCGACGACACCTTTCGGATCGATAGCGAGCCAGCCGCGTTCCTCGTCGAACAGAATATTCTCGTGATGGAGATCGCCGTGCAGGAGGGCCAGGTGTTCCTGCGAGGCCTCCAATTCCAAAAAAAGCGCCTGCGCGCGCGCCGCGATCTCGGTCGTCAAGGGCTCGATGGCAATACGGCGCTTGAACTCGGCGAGTTGTTCTTCGTGTCCGGGCCAGCCGGTGATGCCGGCACGGCAGGACTGCAGCCCTTCGATGGTGTCGCAGATGATGTGCGTCGCTTCATCGTCACGACCTGTGAAAGATAGCGTCTCCAGTCTGGTGCCGGGAACAACGCGCTCCAGAAGAATCGCTTTCGGATCGTTTTCCAAAACGCGCACGGTTCCAACGCCCTTGTGCAACGACAGAAAGCGTGCACCTGGCGCCTCGTCGCTTCCCGGCCTGAAGACTTTGAGGACGGCACGGTCCTGACCGCGCCGGACAAAGCAGAGCCACGAGCTGTGCGTTTCGAACGGTTCGCCGTCGAGCGTCAGCCGCCAGTTGGCGATGTGAGAGTCGAGTTGTTGAAACCCGCTCAACTTTCGACGTCGGCCTTCTTGGCGAGCCGTACTGGACGAAAGAGAAACGCCGGCAGCTGATGCTTTTCCGGCTTTACGGGCGTGGCGTCATTCTTGCGGTCGAAGCTGGCCCTTTGTTCCGGGTCACGTTTCTTTTGAGGCTGATGATGCTTGTCGCGTCGCGGTTCGTGTTTTCGTTCGCGCCGGACGGGCGTTGCCTCTGCAGCTTTCTCTGGAACAACCGCAACCGGCATCGCCACGACAGGAGCAGCGGGCGCCATCGCTGCAACATGATCATGGAATTTGTCGGGACGGAACTTGTCCTTGCGCTGACGCTCGCGTGCACCGCGCTTGCGCTCATGCTCGTCGCGCGGCTTGCGGTCTTCACGAATCTCGAGATTTTCCATCGTCTGGCGTGGAATGGTCGTCTTAATGAGATGCTCGATCGCGTCGACCTGGCGTCCATCGCGCGGCGTCGCCAGCATCAGGGCATGACCGGTACGTCCGGCACGCCCGGTCCGCCCGATGCGGTGCACATAGTCGTCGGCGTGGAACGGAACGTCGAAGTTGAAGATGTGGCTCACGGCCTGGATGTCGAGACCGCGCGCCGCCACGTCGCTCGCCACGAGCAACTTCAACTCGCCCGAACGGAAACTGTCGAGCGTCTTGGTGCGCAGCGACTGGTCGAGGTCACCATGCAGCGGCGCGGCGTTGAAGCCATGCTTGAGGAGCGACTTCGCCACGACGTCCACGTCGCGCTTGCGATTGCAGAACACGATGGCGTTGTTGAGGTTCGGCTCGACCTCGCGAATGAGCCGGCGGAGCGCCTCGCGCTTGGCCCAGTCGTTCGCGGGAACGTTGACGATCAGTTGCTGGATCGTGGTTGCGGCGGTGGCCGGACGGCTCACTTCGACACGCACGGGATTGTGCAGGAACTGTTCGGTCAGGCGCTGGATTTCCGGCGGCATCGTCGCGGAATAAAAGAGCGTCTGGCGCGTGAAGGGGATGAGCTTGCAGATGCGCTCGACGTCGGGAATGAATCCCATGTCGAGCATACGATCGGCTTCGTCGATGACGAGGATGTTGACTTGGCTCAGCATCAGCTTGCCGCGCTCGAAGTGATCGAGCAGCCGGCCGGGCGTGGCGATCAAGACGTCGACGCCGCGATCGAGCTTCTTGTCCTGGTCATCGAACGACACACCGCCGATCAAAAGCGCCATCGAGAGTTTGTTGTATTTGCCATAGCGCTCGAAGCTCTCTGCGACCTGAGCCGCAAGCTCGCGCGTCGGTTCCAGAATGAGCGAGCGCGGCATGCGCGCCTTGGCCCGGCCGCGCGCCAGCATCTCGATCATCGGCAGCGTGAAAGACGCGGTCTTGCCCGTGCCTGTCTGGGCGATGCCGACGACATCGCGCCGCTTCAGCACATGGGGAATGCCCTGAGCCTGGATCGGGGTCGGCGTGGTGTAGCCGCTTTCGGCCACCGCCTTCAGCACTTCGGGTGATAGCCCGAGGCTATCGAAACCGGTCGTCTCGGGCTTTGCCGATGCCGTCTCGTCTTTTATCAATGAAGAAGGAGAATCAAGGGCTTCTTCGCTGCCGGTGTTCGTACCGGCCGTCGTCACAATGTTCGTCGCACGCTCCTAAAGTGGGGCGTGTTGCGAACGCCCTGCGGCTGGCCCGGATTGGCCGCCGAATCGTATATGCGCTGCAACATAGGGTTGCGAGACGGATTGTCAACCTGTGGCGGCGCCATGACGCGTAGCGAGCGACCGATTTGGCACACTTCCTCGGCGTTCTGTTCGGGTCGTTGACCGCGCCTCGACAAGCGAGCGCGAGGGCGCGACCCTTGGCTGTGCCGAGGGAGGGGGTCCCATGGAGTCGCGAAACGCTGACGCCGTCGCGAGGGTGGCAAGCTTGATGCTGATCGCTGTGGCGGTCTGGCTGATAGCAAACACCTTCAACGGTCTCCCGGTTCCGCTGGGCCTCGATGCAGCCGCCACCGAATTCTCCGCTGCGCGCGCCGACGCGACACTCGGACGTCTTCTCGGACCCGAAGTTCCCCATCCGGTCTCGACGCCGGCCAATCAAGCCGTACGCGATCGCGTGCGCATGGAGTTCGCTGCGCTGGGCGTGCAGACCAACGTCTATCGCGGAACGGGCTGTTTCGACCGCCAGGCCAAGTTCGGCGTGTTTTTCTGCGGTACCACCGAGGACGTCATCGCCGATGTGATGCCGGGCACGGGCAAGGCGATCATACTTCTTGCCCATTATGACTCGGTACCGGCCGGTCCCGGCGGCGCCGACGATCAGTCCGGCGTCGCCACGATTTTGGAGACGGTGCGGGCACTGAAGGCGCGCGGATCGACGAGCCTGCATCCGGTAATCGCCGTCATCACCGATGGCGAAGAAGCCGGCTTGCTCGGCGCCGCTGCGTTTCTGGACAATCCGGCGTTGAAGGCGAAGGTCGGCGCCGTCGTCAACGTCGAGGCGCGGGGCAATCAAGGCCCGAGCCTCATGTTCCAGACCAGTCCCGGCAACGGGCGGCTCATCGATCTCTACGCGAACAGCGTTCCGACATACGCCACCAGCTCTCTGACCGCAGTGATCTACAAGTACCTGCCGAACGACACCGACCTCACGCTTTTCCTCAACGCCGGGTTCATCGGTTACAATTTCGCATTCAATGGAAATGTTGCGCATTACCACACACCGCTCGATCGACGCGACAATCTGAGTCTGGCGTCTCTGCAGAACCACGGCGACAACATGCTTGGCATCGCCGGCGGTCTGATGAAGACCGATTTCGAGAGTCTCAAGGGCGCTGACGACGTTTACATATCGCTGCTCGGCTATCTTCTGCCGCGCATGCCGGCGAGCTGGACCTTGCCGCTTGCGATTCTGTCGTTCCTTTTTCTCGTCGCAGCGACATATCTTTCGCGCGATGAGGAAAATGGATTTTGGCGCTGGCTGCGCGCGTTGGCAATGCCGCTTGCCATGGTCGTCGGTTGCGTCGCGGCGGGCTTTATCTTGCACAAGGTCGCCGAGCTCGTTTCGGGACAACCCAACCCGTCCTATGCCTATCCTCTCTGGTTGCGCCTGGCGCTGGCGCTCGGAGTGACCAGTGTCGGCGTTCTTGTTGCACGGCTTTCGACGGCGCGGCGCTCGGCTCTCGCGGTTTGGTATTGGATGTCGGCACTGGCGATACTGACGGCCGCGCTGCTGCCGGGGCTCAGTCCGTACTTCCTCTTCCCGGCCCTGATCGGCTCCCTCATCCTGCTCATTCAGTCCCGCCTCGCGGACGCATGGGACGGCCGCTCGGGGGAGGTCGCGATCTTCCTGGCTGCGATTCCGGCTCTGGTGATCTGGTTGTCGCTTGCCGCCGGGGCCGAGAGCGTGCAGGGGCTTGTCGCCCATCCGCTGTTCACCGTGCCGGCCGCATTCGGGACGATGGCGTTTCTGCCGTTTCTCGCGATCGCGCCTCTTGGAAGACGCGCCTGGATCTGGACCTCGTCGCTGCTTGGCGTGGCGGCCTTGTTCTGCGCCTGGATGGCGGGGCTTCAACCCGCGTTCAGCCCGCTCTCGCCGCAACGCCTGAATGTCGATTTCCTCGACGATCACGTCAGCAACAAGTCCTTGTGGGCAATTGACACTCAAACGCCACTCCCGGAGGCGTTTCGGCATGTCATGCGGTTCTCAGACAAGCCCGTCAAAGCGTCGCCGATCTCGTCGCAACCTGCCTTTCTCGCGCCGGCAGGTGCGAACCGTTTCCCGCCGCCCGCCGCCGCTTTCGAAAATATCGCAGATGCCACAGGCAGACTCGTCACCATGACGTTGCAAGGCTCTGAACGGACCAACGAGATGCTGCTGGTCGTTCCCAGGAATTCGGGACTCGACCGGATCGAGTTCGAAGGCAACCGCTTCATCCCCCTGCCCAATGCGGTGAATCCGCTTGGGACGGTCTTCGGCTGTTTGACGCGCGATTGCCGCAACAAGAGCGTCACTCTGCACTTCGCCAAAACACAACCGGTTGAGATGTGGATCGCAGAAATCGACTACGCCATTCCGCCAGACGGCGAGCAGATCGAAAGTGTCAGACCTGCAACGACCGTCGCGTCGCAGTCCGGCGACACGACGATCGTTTTCGGAAAGGTGAAACTACCTTAAACGTCCACGTTGGTCGCGAATTCGGCGTTTTCCTGGATGTACTGGAAGCGCAATTCGGGTTTCTTGCCCATCAGCTGCTCGACCAGATCTGCCGTGCGCTTCTTGTCGCTGTCGGCGATATCGACGCGTACGAGGGTACGGTTGCCCGGCTTCATCGTGGTTTCCTTGAGCTGTGCCGGCATCATTTCGCCCAGTCCCTTGAAGCGGCCGACATCGACCTTGGCGTTGCCCTTGAAGACGGTTTTCATCAGCTGATCGCGATGCGCATCGTCGCGCGCATATTCCGTCTTCGAACCCTGCGTCAGACGGTAAAGCGGCGGCATGGCGAGATAGAGATGGCCGCGCGCGATTAATTGCGGCATCTCGCGGTAGAAGAACGTCAACAGCAGCGAAGCGATATGGGCGCCGTCGACATCGGCATCCGTCATGACGATGACGCGGTCGTAACGCAAATCATCGTCGCGATATTTTGTGCCCGTCCCGCAACCCAGCGCCTGCACCAGATCGGAGAGCTCCTGGTTCTGTTGCAGCTTCTCGGACGTCGCGCTGGCGACGTTCAGAATCTTTCCGCGCAAGGGCAGGATCGCCTGGGTAGCGCGGTCGCGCGCTTGCTTCGCCGAGCCGCCGGCAGAATCGCCCTCGACCAGGAAGATTTCCGTCCCTTCAGCCGCATCGCGCGTGCAGTCCGCGAGCTTGCCGGGAAGACGAAGCTTGCGCGTCGCGGATTTGCGCGCAGTTTCCTTTTCCTGCTTCCGCTTCAGACGCTCTTCTGCCTGCTCGATGACAAAGTCGAAAAGGCGGTCGGCGTCCTGGGGACTCTCCGCCAGCCAGTGATCGAAATGATCGCGCACAACGGTTTCGACCAGACGTTGCGCATCCGGCGAAGACAGCTTGTCCTTGGTCTGGCCCTGGAACTCCGGATCGCGGATGAAGACCGACAAAACCGCACAGCAGGCGGCCATCACATCTTCGGTCGCGATGAGAGCGGTCTTCTTGTTGTTGCTGCGTTCGCCGTGACTGCGAAGCGCCTTGCTCAGCGCATTGCGCAGACCTTGTTCGTGGGTGCCGCCGTCCGGCGTCGGGATCGTGTTGCAGTAGGAATGCACGAAGGGATCGATCTGCGGCGTCCAGGTCACAGCCCACTCAACTGCGCCCTTGCCGTCGCGGTTTTCCGTTCGGCCGGAGAATTCGCGCGGCGTAACCGTGGCATTGCCCTCCGTTTCGGAACGCAGGAAGTCGAGCAAGCCGCCGGGAAATTTGAGCGTGTCCTCGGACGGCGTTTCATCCTTGATCAGGGCGGGATCGCACTTCCAGCGGATTTCCACGCCGCGGTACAGATAAGCCTTCGACTTGGCCATGCGATAGAGTTGCGCGGGCGAGAAGTGGGTGTCCTTGCCGAAAATCTGCGTGTCGGGCTTGAAGGAGACAATCGTGCCTCGGCGATTGACGGCGCCTACGCTCTTCAACTTGCCGACCGCATGTCCGCGCTCGAAGCGCATTTTGTGCGCTTGCTTGTCGCGCGCGACGTCGACCTCCATCCATTCCGACAGCGCATTGACCACCGAAGCACCGACACCGTGCAGTCCGCCCGATGTGTCATACACCTTGCCGCCGAATTTTCCGCCGGCATGCAGCGTCGTCATGATCACTTCGAGCGCCGACTTGCTCTTGAATTTGGGATGCGGGTCGATGGGAATGCCGCGGCCATTGTCGCGGATCGTCAAGACATCGCCGGCCGCAAACTCGATTTCGATGCGCGTCGCGTGTCCGGCCACCGCCTCGTCCATCGCATTGTCGAGGATCTCGGCCGCGAGATGGTGAAGAGCGCGCGTGTCCGTGCCGCCGATATACATGCCCGGACGGCGGCGAACCGGTTCGAGGCCCTCGAGGACCTCGATATCCTTGGCCGTGTAGGCCTTGGATGAGGGTTGCGCCGTGTCGAAGAGGTCGGGTGCCTTGGCCATCGCAGTCCTTGCAGGCGAGTGAACGCGATTCGCGTTGATTTTCTACGTTAACGAAAACTTTTTTCCGCGAAACTGTTTTGAACATTCATTTAGCAACCAACGCAGAAATGCCCGCAAAGCGCCGCTAACTCGGTTTCGCGTCTCAGACTATCTTAAGACACGCGGCTTACGATCCCCTGCAAGTTTCGCGGCTTTTGGCGAGGACGTGCGTTGGGGTTCGGGCAGCAGTTGAGAGTTAGGCGGAGTGCGGACGTGCGTGTCCTCAACGCTCAGCTCGATCTCATCGCGTCCGCGGTCCGCTCGACACGCTACACCTCGCCGCTTTGGGCGCTGGCGCTGGCCTGGATCAGCTCGGATTCATTCGGCTATCTCGGCCGCCGTCCGCTCGCCGAAACCGTTCTTCTGCCTTGCGTCGTCGCGATCACGATGTTCCTCGCCGCGAATGTGGTGACATTCTACGAGACCTCGACCAAGGGAAAGTCGGACTACGAGGCGGTCAGGCCGTGGTTCAGCCGGATGACGGCATTGCAGCTCTGCATCAGCGCCATCTGGGGGCTCATTCCGTGGCTCTTGTGGGATCCGGCGAGCCAGATCAATCACGTCTTCCTCGCCGGCGCGACCATCGCCATGCTGGCAGGGTTGGTCGTCAGCCGGGCCAGCCACATGGACGTCTTCATTGCGAGCCTCGCTCCGATCTCTGCCATCGCAGCCTTGCGCTTCGCATTCGGCGACACGACGCTCGACTACGCCATCGCGCTCTTCATTCCGGCCTGTGCGACGCAGGTATTTTATGACGGTCGACGCTTGCCGCGGCGCGTCGATGAAGATGCGCGCCTCAGATTCCAGGTCGAAGACCTGGCGCGCGAACTCGAAGAGACGCGCGACGAGGCTTTGCGCAAGCGCTTCGAAGCGGAGACGGCCAACGCGTCGAAGACCGCGTTCCTCGCCAACATGAGTCACGAGTTGCGCACACCGTTGAACGCCATTCTCGGATTTTCGGAGATCATCGCAGAAGAGCATTTGGGCCCGGTCGGTTCGACGCGCTACAAGGAATATGCCGGCGACATACACTCGTCGGGCGCGCACCTCTTGAGCCTCATCAACGATCTGCTCGACGTTGCCAAGATCGAGGCCGGCAAGATGGAGATCGCGCCGCATCCGCTGGATGCACATCGCACTTTCGACACCGCGCTGAAGTTGATCGGCGCAAAGGCGCGCGAACGCCAGCAGACGTTGGCGATCGAGATCGATCCCGCCTGTCCGCCGCTCTATGCCGACGAGCGCGCCTTGAAACAGATCCTCATCAACCTGTGTTCGAACGCGGTCAAGTTCACGCCCGACGGCGGACGCATCGTCGTTCGCGCGGAGGCGGCGCGCAGCGGCGGTTTCCAGATCTCGGTGCAGGACAATGGTCCGGGTATCCCGCGCGAGAAACTCGACCGGATCTTCACGCCGTTCAGCCAGGTCGACAATCGCTACGACCGCCAGGCGGGGGGTACCGGCCTCGGCCTAGCGCTGGTGCGCGGCCTCGCCGAACTGCACGGGGGACGCGCCTGGCTCGAAAGCGAACCCGGCAAGGGCTGCTGCGCCTATGTCGTGCTTCCGGCCGAGGTGCCCGGGGCGAAAGTCGAAGAATCCGTCGCGGCGTAGTGGGAGGTCGGGTGCCGAAAAGAACGAGGGCGCGACCTCGCGATCGCGCCCTCGGATGTTTCTGACTTCGCCTCAGACCGAATAGTACATCTTGAATTCGATCGGATGCGGCGTGTGCTCGAAGGCGTAGACTTCGCCCATCTTGAGTTCGATGTAGCTGTCGATGAAGTCATCGCTGAACACGCCCCCCTTCTTGAGGAAGGCGCGGTCGCGGTCAAGATAGGACAGCGCATCGCGTAGCGAGCCGCAGACGGTCGGCACTTCCTTCAACTCCTCCGGCGGCAAGGCATAGAGATCCTTGTCCATCGGATCGCCGGGATGGATTTTGTTCTCGATGCCGTCGAGACCTGCCATCAACATGCCGGCATAGGCGAGATACGGGTTCGCGCCCGGATCGGGGAAGCGCACTTCGACGCGCTTGCCCTTGGGCGAAGCGGAGAACGGGATGCGGCAGGACGCCGAGCGGTTGCGCGACGAATAGGCGAGCAGAACGGGCGCCTCGAAGCCCGGAATGAGGCGCTTGTAGGAATTCGTCAGCGGGTTGGTGAGCGCGTTGAGCGCCTTGGCGTGCTTGATGATGCCGCCAATGTAGTAGAGGCAGGTGTCCGACAGATCGGCATAGCCCGAACCGGCGAAGAGCGGCTTTCCGCCTTTCCAGATCGACTGATGCACATGCATGCCCGAGCCGTTGTCTCCATAGACCGGCTTCGGCATGAATGTCGCCGTCTTGCCATAGGCGGCCGCGACCTGATGGATCACGTACTTGTAGATCTGCATGTTGTCGCCGCACTTGGTCAGCGTGTTGAACTTGAAGCCAAGTTCGTGCTGCGCAGTCGCGACTTCGTGGTGATGCTTTTCCGGCTGGATTCCCATGTCGCCCATGATGGCGAGCATTTCGCTGCGGATGTCCTGCGCGGAATCGACCGGCGGGACCGGGAAGTAGCCGCCTTTGACTGCGGGCCGGTGGCCGAGATTGCCTTGCTCATACTCCGTACCGGTGTTGTAGGCGCCTTCCATCGAGTCGATGGCGTAAAAGCCTTTGTTCATTCCGACATCGAAGCGCACATCGTCGAAGATGAAGAATTCGGCTTCGGGGCCGAAGTAGGTGCTGTCGCCGACGCCTGAGGAGTTGACGTATTTCTCCGCGGCCTTGGCGATGGAGCGCGGGCAGCGGCCATAGCGCTGGCCGGTGGTCGGCTCGACGACGTCGCAGACGAGAAGCAGCGTGGTCGCTGCGAAGAAGGGATCGATCACCGCGGACTCGAGATCGGGAACGAGCGTCATGTCGGACTCGTTGATCGCCTTCCAGCCGGCGATCGACGAACCGTCGAACATCGTGCCGTGCGTCAGGAAATCCTCGTCGACCATCGACAGGTCGAACGTCACGTGTTGCCACTTGCCGCGCGGATCGGTGAACCTGAGGTCGACGAACTTGACCTCCTTGGCCTTGATCATCGCCAAAATGCTTTGCGGACTATGTGCCATTGTCTTCGCTCTTCCCTTTCACGAAGTTGAACCACCCCACCACGGGATATTTAGATGGCATCGGCGCCGGTCTCGCCAGTGCGGATGCGAATGACTTCCTCGACATTCAGGACGAATATCTTGCCGTCGCCGATGCGTCCCGTGCGCGCAGCCTTCTGGATGGCATCGACTGAGGCTTCCAGCCGGCTGTCCTCGACAACGATCTCGATCTTCACCTTGGGCAGGAAGTCGACGACATATTCCGCGCCGCGGTAAAGCTCGGTATGGCCCTTTTGCCGCCCGAAACCCTTGGCTTCCGTCACGGTGATGCCCTGGACGCCGACTTCCTGCAGGGCCTCCTTCACCTCGTCGAGCTTGAACGGCTTTATGATCGCCTCGATCTTCTTCATCCATGTCTCCTCGGCGGTTTGAAAGTTCGCCGCAGTTAGCGATTTAGCAGGACTTGTGCCGGTTTGCGCGCCGGATTTCGTCCAGGAAATTCAACGCTTTGCGCGGAGATCGGCGAGGGCCTTCGCCGGCACTGCACAACAAACGAGCGGTTTGACCGATTGTTGTGCGAATGCCGGGTCCGTCAGTGCGCGTGCCGGAGCACCACGCCGGCCCGCACGCCGGTGTGCTGATCGTCCAAAACATTGATCTGGCCATTGACCAGCGTCGCCTTGTAGCCGCGTGCCCGCTGGGTGAAATGCGGCGCGCCGCCCGGAAAGTTGTGGACGATTTTCGGCTGGAGCTGAGTCAATCGATCCATGTCGATGACGTTCACGTCCGCGCGCTTGCCGGGTGCGAGCACGCCGCGGTCCTTTAGGCCCATCACCCGCGCACCGTCGCTCGTCATGCGGCGGATGCCTTCGGCGAGCGAATAGACCGCGCGTTCCTTCACCCAGTACTTGAGCGTGAATGTCGCCCAGTCCGCATCGATGATCTGCGAGACATGTGCGCCGGCGTCACCGAGGCTCGGAAGCACGTTGCGCGAACCGGCGAACAGATCGCCGAGCTCGTCCATGTCCGGGCAGAAGAGGCGATAGTTGAAGAGCGCGCGTCCGTCGGTCTCGCGCGAGAGCCTGAGGAAGTATTGGACGAAGCTTTCGCCCGTCTTTGCCAACTCGTCCTTCACGCTCTGATTGCGCGGCGCGGTCAGGTTCGGTGTCTCGCCATCGCCGATATAATAGGTGTGCTCGAACGCGAAACGCGTCTCGCCTTCGGCGGTCAGTTTGTCGGCGAATTCGGAATCGCGGATCGCCGCCAGGCGGCCGGCGAGGTCGAGGTTGCGGATCTTCTCCCAGCTCTCGCCACGGAACGGCAGGCTGCACTGCAGTCCGAACATGAAACCCGTGCCCTTGACCTGGCTGATTGCGGTCAAGTCGCGACCTTCGCAAAGTCTGTCGAGTCCTTCAGCAGACTTTCGTCCCGCGCCTTTGTCGCCGCTCACGCCATAGCTGAAGAGGACGCGGCTGTGAGATTGATCGGTGATCGCTCTGAGCACATCAGCGGTCGCACCCACCGCCTGCATCAAGCCATTGCGTTGCGCGACGGCCTTGCCGATTTCGACAAGTTCGGAGGCGTCGGCGAAAGTGCCGGGGATCGAGCGGCCGTCGGGCGCCTTGTGCGGCGCGAAGCGGTTGGTCGAGAACCCGATTGCGCCGGCATCGACGGCCCTGCCGACGATCTCGGCCATCTTTCTCTTTTCGTCGTCGCTCGCCTGATCGGCGAAGGAGCGCTCGCCCATCACGTAGTAGCGCACGGCACTATGACCGACGAGACCGGCGACATTGATGCCGGGCGTGAGCTTGTCGAGCGCGTTGAGATAGTCGCCGTAGTCCTCCCACGTCCAGGGCAGGCCGGTGAGAATCGCCTGACGCGGAATGTCTTCCACCGACTCCATCATGCCGGCGAGGAATTCGCGATCGCTCGGTTTGCACGGCGCGAACGTCACGCCGCAATTGCCCATCAGTGCGGTGGTGACGCCATGCCAGCTGATCGGCGTGAGATCGGGATCCCAGCCGATCTGCGCATCGAGATGCGTGTGCAGATCGATGAAGCCCGGCGAGACGACATGGCCCTCGGCATCGATCTCGCGCTTGCCCTTGGCCGCGATCTCGCCGATTTCGGCGATCCTGCCATCGGCGATTCCGACGTCGCCATGGAACGGCTCTGCGCCGGTTCCGTCGACAATGGTTCCACCACGGATCACGATGTCATGGGGCATGGCGAGCGTCCTTCTAACGGCTGATATGCGGTCTAGTTTAGGATGTTCAGGCCGTGGCGCAATGACGGAGCATTAGAATCGTTGTTGAAACGGCGCCCGCTGTCTTGCGAAGGTGCAGCATGCCGCAAGGTAACCCCGTATTCGCCGGTCAGGGCACGACCATCTTCACGGTCATGTCGGCGCTCGCGGTCGAGCATGGCGCAATCAATCTCGGCCAGGGGTTCCCGGATGAAGACGGACCGATGGCGCTCAGAGAAGCCGCCTCGCGCGCGCTGATCGAAGGACCGAACCAATATCCGCCGATGAAGGGGCGCGTCGAACTGCGCCACGCCATCGCGAACCACGCGAAGCGCTTCTACGATCTCGATTTCGATCCGGAAAGCGAAGTCCTGGTGACGTCCGGCGCGACCGAGGCGCTGACCGCGTCGATCATGGGTCTCGTCGCTGCCGGCGAGGAGGTCGTGCTGATCGAGCCGTCCTACGACAGCTATCGCCCTATTTGCGAAGCAGTCGGTGCAGTGGTGCGCAGCGTGAAGCTGGTCGAGCCGGATTTTCGCTTGAGCGAAGATGCGCTGCGCGCTGTGATTGGGCCGAAGACCCGCGCAGTCATGATCAACACGCCGCTCAATCCGATCGGGCGCGTCTTCGACAGAGAAGAACTTGCGGCACTTGCGCGCGTTGTGAAGGAAACGCCGGCAGTCGTGATCTGCGACGAGGTCTATGAGCATCTCGTTTTCGACGGCAAGGCGAGCCCGCCTTTGATATGTCTTCCAGGCATGCGCGAGCGCTGCGTGCGCATCGGCTCGGCCGGCAAGATTTTTTCGCTAACAGGCTGGAAAGTCGGCTGGGTGACGGGTCCCAAGGCGCTCGTCGAGATCGTCGGCAAGGCGCACCAGTTTATCACCTTCACGACGTCACCGGCGCTGCAGCTCGGCGTCGCCTATGGGCTCGAGCATGAAATGGCATTCACGCTCAACCTGACGCACGAGCTGCAAGCCAAGCGCGATCTTCTGCGTCAGGGTATCGAACGGCTCGGCTTCAAGCCGCTGGCTTGCGAAGGCACGTTCTTTCTCACCGCCGATATCAGCGCTCTGACCAACGAGCCGGATCGTGTTTTCTGCGAGCGCCTGGTGCGCGAAGCCGGCGTCGCGCTCATTCCGCTCAGCGTCTTCTACAAGGATGGCCAGCCGCAAAATCTGGTGCGCTTTGCCTTCTGCAAGAAGCGCGAAGTGATCCAAGAGGCGATCTCGCGTCTGGAAAAACATTTCGGAACCAAGAAAGCATCGTCATGACCATTGATCCACGCACACCCATCCTCGTCGGAGCCGCGCAGTTCACGCAGCGAACCGCGCGCGAAGGACGGCTCAAGGAGAGTCTCGATCCCATCACGATGCTGGAGGAGATCTCATGCCGCGCCATCGCCGACACGGGCGCGACGAACCTCGCAGGGGCCGTCGATACGATATCCGTGGTGCGTTTCACGGCGGACTCACCGGGCGATCAGGGCAGGTTGCCGAAGCGCATGTTCCGCAATCCGCCGCACAGTTTGGCGAACCGGCTGGGCGCGAAGCCGCGCCGCTCTTTCTACACCGCAACCGGAGGCAACACGCCACAATGGCTGGTCAATCGCACCGCTGCCGAAATTGCGAGCGGCGAATGCGATGTCGCGCTGCTCGCCGGCGCGGAATATATCGCCTCGCTGCTCGGCTCGATGAAGCAGGGCGTCGATCTCGGCTGGGGCAAGGGCGAGGACGCCGACCCGGGCGATGATCCGGTCGAGGTCGGCGATATGCGCCCGGGCACCAGCGAGTATGAGCGGCGCCACGGCTTTGCGTTTCCGGTGAATGTCTATCCCCTGTTCGAAAACAGCCTGCGTGGCGAAAAGCGTCGCACGCCCGCCGAGCAGCTGAAGTGGCTGGGCGAGTTCTTCTCGCCGTTCACGAAAGTGGCGTCCGAGAATCCAAACGCCTGGTTTCCCACTTATCGAACGCCGACTGACATTTCGACGCCGTCGGAGAAGAACCGCTTCGTCGGCTTTCCCTACACGAAATACCTCAACGCTGTGATCGAAGTCGATATGGCGGCCGCAGTGGTCATGACGAGCGTGACCAAGGCGCGCGAACTCGACATCCCGCAGTCGAAATGGGTGTTCCTGCATGGCTGCGGCGACGCCAACGACATCTGGAACGTCAGCGAACGCGTGAACTATCACTCCTCGCCCGCCATCCGCACGCTGGGAAAGAAGGCGTTCGCGATGGCCGGCATCGGCGCGAACGATCTCTCGTTCATCGATCTCTATTCCTGCTTTCCCTCGGCGGTGCAGATCGGGTGCCAGGAGCTTGAATTGGCGATCGACGATCCGCGCGGGCTCACGATCACCGGCGGGCTGCCGTATTTCGGCGGCCCGGGAAACAACTACGTCATGCATTCGATCGTGACGATGATGGAGAAGCTGCGCGCCCAGCCGGGCAAGTTCGGCCTCTGCACCGCCAACGGCTGGTACGTGACCAAGCATTCGGCCGGCATCTATTCGACCAAGCCGACGTCGGGCGCGTGGCAACGGGAGGATCCGAAGAGCTACCAGAAGGAACTCGACGCGATGGCGCATCCCGAAGTCGTCGAGAAGCCGCAGGGCGGCGGAACCGTCGAGACCTACACCGTCGTCGTCGACCGGCGCGGCAAGCGTTTCGGCATCGTCATCGGACGGCTCAAGGACGGCAAGCGCTTCATCGCCCACACGCCGGACGACGATGCGACGTTGAACTGGATGACAAGTGCCGAAATTCTCGGGCAACATGGTACGGTGAGCACGGGCGAGCAGACCAACCTGTTCCGCTTCGGTTGAAAACTATTCTGGGGACATCGGATGAGCGCAGATTTGGCCACAAAAAATACCGTCGACGGCTTCACCTACGACGGCTTTGAAGAAGTCCGCAAAGTCTTCGCGGGCCATCTCGAGTCCGGCCAGGATGTCGGCGCATCCTTCTGCGCGACAAAGAACGGCGAGACCGTCGTCGATCTCTGGGGCGGCTATGCCGATCCAGCGCGCACGCGTCCGTGGGTGAAGGACACGATCGTCAACGTCTATTCCACGACCAAGACGATGACGGCGCTGACCGCGCTTCTGCTCGCCGATCGTGGCAAGCTCGATTTCGATGCGCCGGTCGCGCGTTACTGGCCGGAATTCGCCGCCAACGGCAAGGAGCGCATCAAGGTCAGCCACTTGATGAGCCATTCCGCCGGTCTTTCCGGCTGGAAAGAAAAGATCACCAAGGACGATCTCTACGATTGGGAAAAGGCAACGTCGCTGCTAGCGGCGCAGGCGCCGTTCTGGGAGCCGGGTACAGCGCCCGGTTATCACGCGATGACGCAAGGCTATCTCGTCGGCGAAGTGATCCGCCGCGTTGACGGCCGCACGGTTGGCACCGTCTTCCGCGAAGAAATCGCCGAACCGCTCGGCGCCGATTTTCACATCGGTCTGCCGGCGTCGGAGGATTCGCGCGTTGCCGAGCTCATTCCTCCGGTTGCGGGCGATGCTGTCGGCGATCAGCCCAACATGAGCGAGCTCGTCCGGAACATGTCGATGAATCCCGGCATCGATGTCGCAGAGACCAAGACGCGGGCCTGGCGCGGCGCCGAAATTCCTGCCGCCGGCGGCACCGGCAATGCACGCTCGATCGCCGAGATCCACGCCATCCTCGCCAATGGCGGCGTCGCAAAGGGCAAGCGCTTCATGTCGGAAGCGGGATGCCGCAAGGCGCTCGAACTCCAGATCGAGGGCACCGACAAGATCATGAATGTGCCGGCGCGTTTCGGCATGGGCTTCGGACTCAACGGCGGACTTCTGCCGCTGCCCAACGCCAACTCGATGTTCTGGGGCGGTTATGGCGGCTCGCTCGCGATCATCGACATGGATGCCAAGACGACCTTCGGCTATGCGATGAACCGGATGGTCGGCACGACCACGGGCGACCTCAGGGCGTTCGGACTCGCCATGGCGATGTGGGACGCGCTCTCGAAATGAGGGCTTGACATTCCGGATAATATTCCTATTTAGGTATCGACCGGTTGGTGGTCCGCGAGGGCCGTTGGTCACGGGGAGGGGCCCCCTAATTTGTGTTTGGGCGAAGGTTCGAATGTACGCGGATTGTGCGATATCAAAGGGTTAGGCGGAAGGTATGTCTCGCATCTACATGGTTCGACACGGTAAAGCTGAAGCCGGGTTCGGGGAAGGGATGGACCCGGGACTGGATGCCCGCGGTCGCTCTCAAGCCGAAGCGGTTGCCCAGACGTTGAAGGCGAAGGGACCGCTGCCGATCATCTCGAGCCCCTTGCGCCGGACGCAGGAAACCGCCGCGCCGCTCGCCGCCCTTTGGCAGCGCCGGCCCGTCATCGAGCCTGCGGTCGCCGAGGTCCCGTCGCCCAAAGGCATGACGTTGGAAGAGCGTTCGCAATGGCTGCGCAAGCTGATGGCGGGATCCTGGCGCACCGTTCCGGCCGACCTAGCCGAATGGCGCGAGGCCTGCATCGCGACCGTTGCCGGCATATCCGCCGATAGCGTCATCTTCTCGCACTATGTCGCGATTAATGTCCTCGCCGGCAGTGCGAGCGGCGATGACCGCGTGGTGAATTTCTCGCCGGACAACTGCTCGGTCACGATATTCGAGACGAATGGCGGTAAGCTGAGCTTGCTCGAAAAGGGCAGTGAAGCGCCGCTCACCAAGGTCAACTGACGCGATGGCGAACGAACCGCATGAGATGACGGCGTCGGAATTGTCGGCACAGTTCCAAACGCGCGACCTCTCGCCGGTCGAAGTCACCGAGGGCTGCCTGACACGGATCGAAGCGCTGGATGCCGAGATCAATTCCTTCTGTCTCGTCGACCAGGACGCGTCGCGCGCGATGGCCGAAGCATCCGAAGCGCGCTGGCTGGCGGGGGAGCCGTTGTCGCCGCTCGACGGCGTGCCTGTTGCCGTCAAGGACCTGCTCCTTACCAAGGGTTGGCCGACGTTGCGTGGCTCGCGCACGGTCGATCCCAACCAGAGTTGGGATACGGACGCACCAACTGTTGCGCGGCTGCGCGAAGCAGGCGCCGTCTTGATCGGCAAGACCACGACTCCGGAGTTTGGCTGGAAGGGTTCGACCGACAGCCTGCTGACGGGCACCACGCGCAATCCGTGGAACAAGGCGAAGACGCCCGGTGGCTCGTCGGGCGGGACCGCGGCCGCAATCGCGGCGCGCTTTTGTCCGCTCGGCCTCGGCACCGATGGCGGCGGCTCGATCCGCATTCCGTCCGGCTTTTGCAATCTCTTCGGTCTTAAGCCCAGCTTTGGGCGCGTCCCCGCCTATCCTCTGTCGCCGTTCGGAACGCTGGCGCATGTCGGACCGATGAGCCGTACCGTGCTCGACAGTGCAATGTTGATGAACGTCATCGCACGACCCGACGCTCGCGACTGGCATTCGCTTCCGTTCGACGAGACCGACTATGCAGCCGAAATCGAATCTCCGCTCGCTGGCAAGCGCATTGCCTTCAGTCCGCGCATGGGCTTTGCGACGCGCGTTCTTCCCGAAGTCGAAACGCTGGTCGCGGCAGCCGCCAAGCGCTTCGAACAGCTTGGCGCCCACGTCGAACGCGTCGATCCGCCCGGCGGCGATCCCGGCGCCATCTTCCGCGCGCTGTGGTGGTCCGGCGCCGCCGCATTGCTCGGTGATTATCCGGAGGAGAAAAAGGCGCTGCTCGATCCCGGTCTGCGCCGCATGGCCGAGGAAGGCGTTCAGATCAGCAAAAAGGATTATCTCGCCGCCACACTGTCGCGAGGCGCCTACGGCAGCGCGATGCGCGTCTTCATGGAAAAGTATGACTTCCTGCTGACGCCGGCATTGGCCACGACGGCATTCGATGTCGACAAGCTTTCGCCGTTGGACGATGACGGCAACGCCTGGATGTCGTGGACGCCGTTCACCGTACCCTTCAACCTGACGCAGCAGCCGGCGGCCAGCGTGCCGTGTGGCTTCTCCAGCGACGGCCTTCCTGTTGGCCTGCAGATCGTCGGCCGGATGTACGACGACGTGGGCGTGCTGTCCGCCGCGTTCGCGTATGAAATGGCCGATCCGCACTTCGACAAAACGCCGCGAGGTTTCTGACGATGGCTACGCGCGGCCTTTCCGGTCACATACTTCCCAACTCCACCGCCATGGTCGGCGTCTGCGTGACCGCGATCGGCCTGGTGAAGCTTCTCGAAGGCCGCATCGGCCCCAGTCATGTCGACGAATACTGCGCCCTGACGGCGATCATCTTCGCGGCGAGCGCCATTCTCTCCTATGTCTCGATCCGGTTGGAGACGGTCCCCAATTCCAACGGCGTGATCGAGCGTCTTGCCGATTTCTGTTTCATGCTGGGACTCGCGGCGCTCACCGGTATCGCGCTGCTCTTTGCCTACGAGGTGATCTGAAAGCCCTTGCAGGCGAGGCTGGTTTCAGTATGGTGCGCGCCATGATTTGTCCGTCTGCTGCCGCGCGACGCCGTACCACCTTCCGATGGGGCGGCTGAGCGCGCGCGCTTTTTCTAGCGACGATTTTCACCAAGCCCCGCCGGAAACGCGCGGGGCTTTTCGTTTCACTCGCCTCGCCGTCCGGTTCCTGCCGAGATGGAGAGCCACATGGATACGCCGAGATTGCATGCGCAAGTCGAGGAGACCTGCATGAACGCCTGGCCGGCGCTCAAGGAAATCTTCTACGACGGTTGGCTGATCCGGCTCGCCAACGGCCAGACGCGACGCACGAACTCGGTCAACGTCATCGGCAGAAGCGTTCGCGCGCTTGGCGAGAAGATCGCCTATTGCGAAGACATCTATCGCGCGCATGGCCAGCCGTCCTTCTTCCGCGTGCTGTCGACGGGCCCGAGAGACCTCGATCTCGCTCTCGCGGATCGCGGCTACGCGAAGGAAGACGAGACGTGCACGCTTTATATGAATTTCAGCAAGCGCCAGCCGCACGATCCGGACAGCGACATCGCACTCGACGTTCACGAGAGACGGCCGCCATCGCGGTGGCTGGAAGCCCATCGCCGACTCTCGCGCCGCAGTCCGCAGGATGCGCGAGCGTTGCACGCCGTGCTCGACAATCTCGCCATTCCGGCGGTCTTCGGCGAGGCGCGGGATGCGGAGGGCGAGATCGTCTCGGTCGCATTCGGCGCCGTGCATGAGCGCATGATGTGTCTGCAATGGGTGGTGACGGAACCGGGGCAACGCCGGCGCGGATACTCTCGCGCCACGCTTTCGGCGCTGCTCAGGCGCGGGCAGGAGATGGGCGCAACGGGCGCCTGCCTTCAGGTCGTGGCGGCAAATTTGCCTGCCATTCGGCTCTACGAGAGTCTAGGATTCACCTGCGAGCTTTATCGCTATCACTATCGGGTCCGATGACCGCGGAAGTCCTGACCGTCGAAGAAATGTATGCCGCCGACCGCTTCGCTGTGGAACACGGCGTGCCGTCGCTCGAACTCATGGAGGAAGCCGGCCTCGCAGTCGCGAATGAAATCTGCAAGCGCTGGTCGCCGTCTTCCTGTGCGGTGTTGTGCGGGCCGGGAAACAATGGCGGCGATGGATTCGTGGTCGCGCGTCATCTTACTGCTCGCGGCTGGGATGTTTGGGTCGAGACGACGGTGGAAATCGCGCAGCTGAAGGGCGATGCGGCTGTGATGGCGGGGCGCTGGTCCGGCGAGACCATTTCTTTGGAACAAGGTCGCAGTGCCGAGCTCTTCGTCGATGCTCTGTTCGGGGCAGGGCTCTCGCGACCTCTAGAAGGTGCGGCGCGGAGTCGTGTCCAGGGTTTGAAGAAGCAACAAAGTCCTGTCATCGCCATCGATGTTCCGAGCGGCATTCATGGCGATAGTGCCAAAGCCTTCGGTGACGTCTCGGTCGAAGCCGCGCTCACGATCACGTTCTTCCGCAAGAAGCCCGCGCATCTGCTACTGCCGGCCGCACTCGAGTGTGGCGAAGTGGTCGTGGCGGACATCGGTATTCCCGAAGCCGCCATCGCGGCGATCAAGCCGAAGCTGTTCGAAAACGGTCCCGCGCTTTGGCGCTATCCCTGGCCGAGAAGTGAAGATCACAAATACGCCAGAGGACACTGCATCGTCGTGAGCGGTCCGGCGCACGCCACCGGGGCGGCGAGACTTGCCGCGCGCGGCGCTCTGCGCGTGGGAGCTGGACTCGTCAGCGTCGCCAGCCCTCCCGACGCACTTGCGATCAATGCCGCCGCGCTGACTGCCATCATGGTCAAGCCACTTTCCGGAGCATCCGGGCTCTCGAAACTTTTGAAGGACAAACGACTCAATGCCGTTGTGGTCGGACCGGGATGCGGTGTTGGACGCGTGACCACGGATCTCGTCGGTGCTGCACTTGCAAGCGGCGCGGCTTGCGTGCTCGACGCCGATGCGTTGACGTCGTTCGCCGATGAACCCGAGGCGCTGTTCGCGTTGCTGCGCGAGCCTGCGGTGCTCACGCCACATCAAGGTGAGTTCGAGCGCGTGTTTCCCGGGGTTCTCGGCGAGTCAAAGAACAAAGTCGAAGCCGCCCGCGCCGCGGCTGTCCAAGCGAATTGCACCGTGCTCATCAAAGGCTCAGATACGGTCGTCGCGCGCCCGAATGGGCACGCGATCGTGAACAGTCATGCGCCGCCGGCATTGGCGACCGCTGGTTCCGGCGATGTACTCGCTGGTTTCATCGGTGGTTTGATGGCGCAGGGACTCGATTCATTCGATGCCGCCGCCATGGCGGTTTGGTTGCATGCGGAAGCGGCGAGGATGTTCGGACCGGGCCTGATCGCGGAGGACCTGCCCGAAGAGCTCCCGAAGGTGTTTCGCCTGCTGAAGGACGTCGAACGATGACGGACATCGCCATCCGGCACGCCGAGCAGGATGATCTTCCCGAACTGCTTGCGATCTACAATCACTATGTCGTCCATACGCCGATTACGTTCGATCTCGAGCCGCGCACGCTCGCGCAACGTCGGGAGTGGTTCGACGAGTTCGCCAAGATGGGAAAATACCAATGCTTCGTGGCGATCGATCAAGGCCGACCGCTGGGCTGGGTCTGTTCGGCCAAGTTCAAGGAAAAGGCCGCCTACAGTTCCTCCGTTGAAACCAGCGTCTATCTGGCACCCGGCGAGATCGGAAAGGGGATCGGGCGACGTCTTTATCGAACGTTGTTCGAGGCCTTGTCGGGCGAGGACATCCACCGTGCCTTCGGCGGCATCACGCTCCCGAACGAAGCTTCGGTCGCACTACATCGCTCCGTCGGCTTCGAACATATCGGCACTTATCCCGAGATCGGTCGCAAGTTCGGCAAATACTGGGACGTGGCGTTGTATCTGCGAAAGATGGACTGATGCCTCACGCCATCGTGCGGACCAGGGCCGGCGACACCCGTTAGTGTGACGATCAGGACTTGAAATGGAGCGCTCAAATGGCACCACATATCGCGTTACTAGGAGCATCGCTGATGGGACTTGCTGCTGCGATGACCACCGCGTCCGCGACACCGGTCGACGATGCCAGGATCGTCGCCGATCTCGATACGCGTTATCAGGCCGCGGTGAAAATCAACGACGCCGCGACGATGGACAAGATCCTGCACCAGAACATGGTTCTCCTGACAGGCAACGGCGCGATCTACACAAAAGACGATCTGCTCAAGGCGGCACGAACCAAAGCGAGCACTTATGAGCAACAGGATGAGGAGCCCGGCTCGCAAGTCGTCCGCGTCTTTGGTGACACGGCCGTGGTGACCGCCAAGCTCTGGCTCAAAGGCAAGACCGGCGACAAGGCCTTCGACCGCAAACTATGGTTCAGCGACACCTACGTCAGAACGCCCGAAGGCTGGCAGTATGCCTTTGGCCAGGCCTCGCTTGCCCTGCCGCCCTGATCTAGCCACCCTTTAAATCCCCTGTTATAGGGGCGCGCTTCCGGCGGTCCGGCCCCAAAATCGGCCCCGGCCCAGCTCAGACGCGGACGTGGCGGAACTGGTAGACGCGCTGGATTTAGGTTCCAGTGACGAAAGTCGTGGGGGTTCAAGTCCCTCCGCCCGCACCACCCCTCGCGGCTTTCGAGCCTTCGGGTATGGGGTGCAAATGGAAGGTGGGAAGTTAGAGAAATGCAGATCACATCGACCGTTTCCGAAGGCCTGCACCGCGAGTTCACGGTCGTCATTCCGCAGAACGATCTCAACGAACGCTTGACCGGCAAGCTCGAGGAGATGAAGCCTAAGCTTCATCTCAAGGGCTTTCGTCCGGGCAAGGCACCGGTCTCGTTCCTGAAGAAGACCTATGGCAAGTCGATGATGAACGAGATCGTCGAAGCCGCCGTCAACGAGTCGAGCCAGAAGGCGATCACGGACAACGCGCTGAAACCGGCGACGCCGCCGAAAGTCGATCTCGTCAGCGAATACCAGCAGGTGGTGGACGGAAAATCCGATCTCGAATTCACCGTCAAGATCGACCTGATGCCGGAGTTTGAACTCGCCGACGTCGCCAAGCTCAAGGTCGAGCGTCTGGTTGGGGAGGTACAGGACGCCGATGTCGACGATGCGCTCAATCGCCTGGCCGAACAATCGAGAACCTTCTCGCCGCGCGAAGAGGGCGCGCCGTCCGAGAAGGACGACCTCGTGGTGATCGATTTCGTCGGCAAGGTCGACGGCATTGAATTCCCGGGTGGCAAGGCGGACGATTTCAGGCTCAATCTCGGCTCGGGTCAGCTCATTCCTGGTTTCGAGGACCAATTGACCGGCGCGAAGGCCGGCGAGACCCGCCAGCTCAACGTGACGTTCCCCGCGACCTACACCGACGCCACGCTGGCCGGTAAGGACGCGACGTTCGATGTCACCGTGAAGGAGGTTCGCAAACCCGATCCGATCGCGATCGACGGCGAACTCGCCAAGAAGCTCGGTGTCGACGATCTCGGCACGCTCAAGGGACGCGTGCGCGAGCAATTGAAGTCCGATTTCGCGCGCGCCAGCCGCCTGCACATGAAGCGGCGGATCCTGGATGAACTGGACAAGCGGCATGGATTCGAATTGCCGCCGGCAATGGTCGAGACGGAATTCGACGCCATCTGGCAACAGGTCGAAGCGGAACTGAAGCGGGAAGGAAAAACCGCCGCCGACGAGGGCAAGTCCGAAGACGAACTCAAGAAGGAATATCGCGAAATCGCGGAGCGTCGCGTGCGCCTCGGGCTGGTGCTCGCGCGGATCGGCGAGCAGAACGGGATCACGGTCGCCGGCGACGAAGTGCAACGCGCGATCATGGCGCGGGCACGCCAGTTTCCGGGCCAGGAGCAGCAGGTGTTCGACTTCTACGCCAAGAATCCGCAAGCGGCCGCCGAAATCCGCGCCCCGCTTTTTGAAGACAAGGTCGTCGATTTCATCGCGGAACTCGCAGAAGTTAACGACCGGAAAGTCGATCGCGAGACGCTCTTCCTCGATCCCGACGAGGCCGCGGAAAAGTTAAAGGCTGGCTGAGGCTACACATTGGGGTTCAATAACCCTTTGCCACAAATGGTCGCAAAGCCTGTGTTTGCACTATATATGTGCGATTGACGCGCCCTCTGGCGCGTTGGAGTCTCGGCTCGAAATTGATTCGGAAAGGCTTTGGCCCCATGGCCGGTCCACGTGACGCTTACATGAACACGTTCATGCCGTACGTGCTGGAGCAGACGGCGCGCGGCGAGCGTCAGTACGACATCTTTTCGCGTCTCCTGAAGGAGCGCGTGATCTTCATCACCGGCGGCATCGAAGACATCGGCGCGAGCCTGGTGACGGCGCAGCTTCTCTTCCTCGAAGCGGAGAATCCGAAAAAAGAAGTCCACATGTATATCAATTCGCCGGGCGGCGTGGTCACGGCCGGCCTTGCAATCTACGACACCATGCAGCTGATCCGCCCGCCGGTGCAGACCTTCTGCGTCGGCCAGGCGGCAAGTGCGGCGTCGCTGCTGTTGATGGCGGGAAAAAAGGGCGAACGCTTCGCGCTGCCGAATTCGCGCGTGCTCGTGCACCAGCCGAGCGCCTCCTACTACGGCCAGGCCGCGGACGTCGCGCGTCATGCCCAGGAGGTGGTCAAGCTCAAGCACCGCCTGAACGAGATTTATGCCAAGCATACCGGCCGCTCCGTGGCGGAAATCGAGAAGGCGCTCGACCGGGACACTTACATGACGGCCGACGATGCCAAGGCGTTCGGCATCATCGATCAGGTGATGGCCAGGCGTCCGGAAGGGGCGGACGGAATCTAGAGCAGGTAAACGGGCGGATTTCCTAAGGAATTGGCCGAATTAAACAATTCTTGATCCGCGCGACGCTAACGTGGTCGAATGAACTAGAATGGGGCTGCTTCGGTCGGGGGTTAGGTTTTGACCCCGAAGGGTCAAGGCGGGCACTAGGCGGGCGGATCGTCCGGGAGAACGTATGAGTAAGGCGAGCGGCGGCGAGTCGAAAAACACGCTCTACTGTTCCTTCTGCGGCAAGAGCCAGCACGAAGTCCGCAAGCTTATTGCCGGACCGACCGTCTTCATCTGCGACGAGTGCGTCGAACTCTGCATGGAGATCATCCGGGAGGAGAACAAGACCTCCTTCATGAAATCCAAGGAAGGGGTTCCGACACCGCAGGAAATCTACAAGGTGCTGGACGACTATGTCGTGGGCCAGCAGCACGCCAAGAAGGTGCTCTCGGTCGCCGTCCACAATCACTACAAGCGCATCAATTCGTCCGGCAAGAACGGTGACGTCGAGCTCGCCAAGTCCAACATCATGCTGATCGGGCCGACCGGTTGCGGCAAGACGTTGTTGGCCCAGACGTTGGCGCGCATCCTGGACGTGCCCTTCACGATGGCCGACGCGACCACGCTCACCGAAGCCGGCTATGTCGGCGAGGACGTCGAGAACATCATCCTGAAGCTCTTGCAGAACGCCGACTACAATGTCGAGCGGGCGCAGCGCGGCATCGTCTATATCGATGAAGTCGACAAAATCAGCCGCAAATCGGACAATCCGTCGATCACGCGCGACGTATCGGGCGAAGGCGTGCAGCAGGCCTTGCTCAAGATCATGGAAGGCACCGTTGCCTCGGTTCCGCCGCAGGGCGGCCGCAAGCACCCGCAGCAGGAATTCCTCCAGGTCGACACCACCAACATCCTCTTCATCGTCGGCGGCGCATTCGCCGGTCTCGAGAAGATCATCTCCAGCCGCACGCACGGCTCCTCGATGGGCTTTGGCGCCAACGTCCGCGCGCCGGACGAGCGCGGCACCGGCGAAGTTCTGCGCGAAGTGGAGCCGGAAGACCTTTTGAAATTCGGCCTGATCCCGGAATTCATCGGCCGGTTGCCGATCCTCGCGACGTTGGGCGATCTCTCGGAGCCTGCGCTGATCGAAATCCTGACGCGACCGAAGAACGCGCTCGCCAAGCAGTATCAGCGTATGTTCGAGATGGAAGGCGTGAAGTTGCGCTTCCAGGAAGAAGCGATGCATTCCATTGCGCGCAAGGCGATCGCCCGGCGCACCGGTGCACGCGGCCTGCGCTCCATCATGGAAGGCTTCCTGTTGGAGACGATGTTCGAATTGCCGACGCTGAACGGCGTGCAGGAAGTCGTGATCACGGCCGACGTGGTCGAGGGCAAGGCGCGGCCGCTCTACACTTACTCGGACAAAGGCGAAGCCGCGCAGAAGAGCGCGTCCTGACGCCTCACTTGTTGACGTTGCGTCATCGAAACTACCCGGAAACCTTGGTCGTATATGGTGGCCGAGCGTTAAAAAGGCGCTTGGTTCAAAGCCTTGAAAGAAGCTTCTGGGGGGACCACTTTATTCCTCCAGGAGTCGGCCCAGCTGGGAGGCTCCATCACCCGGCTTCGGCGCCCATAAGGGGCAGGAGCCGATATCACCCGGCCCGCGCAAAGCGGTCCGGTCTGGAGATCTAGATGTCAGACCAAGAAAACCCCACCACCGCGACCCCTCCCAAGGGCGACAATAGCGGCCATTTGGCGCCTGTCCTGCCTCTGCGCGATATCGTCGTTTTTCCGCACATGATCGTCCCGCTCTTCGTCGGCCGCGAGAAGTCCGTGCGCGCGCTCGAAGAAGTGATGAGCGACGAAAAGCAGATTTTGCTGCTCACCCAGAAGAACAAGGACGACGACGATCCGAATGCCGACGGCTTGCATCGCATCGGAACGCTGGCGACCGTTCTGCAGCTTCTGAAGCTGCCCGACCAGACGGTTCGTGTGCTGGTCGAAGGCAAGGAACGCGCGCGCGTGACCGGCTTTGTGCCGCGCACCGACTTCTTCCAGGCAACCGTCGAGCGCATTGCGGACAACCCGAGCGACGTCAAGGAAACCGAAGCGCTCATCCGCACGGTCAAGACCAATTTCGAACAATACATCAAGCTGAACAAGAAGGTGCCGGCGGAGACGCTGGCGTCCGTGGCGCAGATTGATGAAGCCGCCAAGCTCGCCGATACGGTCGCGTCGCATCTCTCGGTCAAGATTGCCGACCGTCAAGCCTTGCTGGAGACGCTCAATACGACCGAGCGGCTTGAGAAGGTCCTGTCGTTGATCGAGTCCGAGATCGGCGTGCTCCAGGTGGAGCGCAAGATCCGCAGCCGCGTGAAGCGCCAGATGGAGAAGACGCAGCGCGAGTACTATCTCAACGAGCAGCTCAAGGCGATTCAGAAGGAACTCGGCGAAGGCGAGGAAGGCCGCGACGAGATGAACGAGCTCGAGGAGCGGATTCGCAAGACCAAGCTCTCCAAGGAAGCGCGCGAGAAGGCGACCGGCGAAGTGAAGAAGCTGCGCTCTATGTCGCCGATGAGCGCCGAAGCGACGGTGGTGCGCAACTATCTGGATTGGATGCTGTCTCTGCCCTGGGGCAAGAAGTCCAAGATCCGCAAGGACATCGTCGCCGCCGAGAAGGTGCTTCAGGACGATCACTTCGGCCTGGAAAAGGTCAAGGAGCGCATTCTCGAATATCTCGCCGTGCAGCAACGCGCCGGCAAGATGAAGGGTCCGATCCTTTGCCTCGTCGGCCCTCCCGGCGTCGGCAAGACGTCGCTCGGCAAATCGATTGCCAAGGCAACGGGACGTGAGTTCGTACGCATGTCGCTCGGCGGCGTGCGCGACGAGGCCGAAATTCGCGGTCATCGGCGCACCTATATCGGCTCGATGCCCGGCAAGGTCATCCAGTCGATGAAGAAGGCGAAGACGGCCAATCCGCTGTTCCTGCTCGATGAGATCGACAAGCTTGGCGCCGACTGGCGCGGCGATCCTTCGTCCGCGTTGCTCGAGGTGCTCGACCCGGAACAGAACTCGACCTTCAACGACCACTATCTGGAAGTCGAATTCGACCTCTCCGACGTGATGTTCATCACGACCGCGAACAGCCTGCGCATGCCGCAGCCGCTGATGGATCGCATGGAGATCATCCGCATCCCCGGTTACACCGAGGATGAGAAGGTCGAAATCGCCAAGCGCCACCTCATTCCGAAGGAGATGAAGGCGCACGGTCTGAAGGAAGAAGAGTGGAAGATCACCGACGCCGGTTTGCGCGACCTCATCCGCTATCACACCCGTGAAGCGGGCGTGCGCAACCTGGAACGCGAGATCGCCAATCTGACTCGCAAGGCCGTGAAGGAGATCGTCTCAAACAAGACGAAATCCGTTGAGGTGACGCAAGCGAATGTCGACAGCTATGCCGGCGTTCGGAAGTTCCGCTACGGCGAAGTCGAAGGCGAAGATCAGGTCGGCGTCGTGACCGGCTTGGCCTGGACGGAAGTCGGCGGCGAGACATTGACCATCGAGTCCGTGATGCTGCCCGGCAAGGGCCGCTTCCAGGCGACGGGCAAGCTCGGCGAGGTGATGAAGGAATCGATCGACGCCGCGCGGTCCTATGTCCGCTCGAAGGCGACGTCCTTCGGCATCAAGCCGCCGCTGTTCGACAAGGTCGACATCCACGTCCACGTTCCCGAAGGCGCAACGCCGAAAGACGGTCCTTCGGCCGGATTGGCGATGGCGACATCGATCATTTCGGTGATCACCGGTATCCCGGTGCGCCGCGATGTGGCGATGACGGGCGAAGTCACGTTGCGTGGCCGTGCCCTGCCGATCGGTGGTCTTAAGGAGAAGCTGCTGGCGGCTCTGCGCGCGGGCATCACGACAGTCGTGATCCCGCAGGAGAACGAGAAGGACCTGGCCGAAGTGCCGGATAATGTGAAGACCGGATTGAAGATCATTCCGGTTTCCACTGTCGGTGAGGTTCTCAAAGTCGCTCTGGTGCGCCAGCCCGAGGCAATCGACTGGATCGAAACCGAAGTTCCCGCACCGGTGCCGGACACGAGCGAGAACGACGCCATCGTTACCCATTGACGGGTGCAACTGCGAAGGCCCCGGGTCGGCTCCGATCCGGGGCCTTTTTGCATGATTTTTCGCTGATTTCTTGGGTTTTTCGGTTGGACCAAGACGCGTTGGGCCCTAAAGTTGACCCGGTAGGAGCGAATTGCGCAAAGGAGCCGTCGCCGTGAACAAGAACGACCTCATTCAGAGACTTTCCGAACATTCCGGCCTCGACAAGAACACTTCGGCGAGGGCTGTCGACGGAGTCTTCGAGCTGATCGCCTCGTCGCTGAAGGCCGGCGACGAAGTCCGCCTCACCGGCTTCGGCGTGTTCGTTGTGGCGACGCGCGCCGGCGGCAAGGGGCGCAATCCGCAGACTGGCGAAGAAATCACCATCAAGCCGTCCAAGCAGCCGCGTTTCCGCGCCGGCAAGCAACTCAAGGACTCTTTGAATCAGTAGACGGATCGTCTGGTCGCCACCTTCGAACTCGGGCGTGGATAGGTTTTTCGGCTAAGTCGGTTCTTTTGTTTGCAAGACGTTGATTCTCTTCGCGCCAATTTATTCGGGCGTGCGGGACTTATCCGCGTTCCCGTGACGCCGTCGCGTTCTTAACTCCTTCTCTGAAGGTGAAGGAGAGGAATTGATGACGCGACCGCGAGACGAAGGGGGAAAGCCTTCTCAATGTCATGGCCCGCAACAGCGGGCCATCCAGGTGACACGGGCACATGATTCTCGGAGGGGAGGGGTCGGAGGAAATTCAAAAAAAACGACGCACAATTCCGTTGTCGAAGCATCACTGTTTGCGAACGAATGTTTTGTTCCAGAAAATCGGGACGAATTTCACGCACACCCGGACTTCAAAAAAAACCGGCACAATTAAGTTGTCGAATATTGGCACCGTGACGCAACAAACAACGGATGCCCGCCGAGCCGAAGCTCGCGAAGCGAGCGAAGGCTGGTGGGCGGTGACGGGATCGAACCGCCGACCCTATCGGTGTAAACGATATGCTCTACCAGCTGAGCTAACCGCCCTGTGCGCGTCGTCATACACCAGCTTCGTGGCACTGGCATCCCATTAACGGGCTGCAATGGAGCGAAAATTTGCGACAGGGATTTGCTCGCGAACGTGGCGGCGCGCGGATAGGTTTACGCGAATATGCGAGGATTGGCGTGGATGCAGAAGCGTGACGTGTTAGCTCTCCTGGCCGTGCTGGCGGTTGCTGGCTGCGACACGACGGCGCCGCATTCCGGCCGCTGGCATCCTAACGGCGGCCCGCCGCGCGACGAGAATTGGCATTCGCCGAATGCCGCACTCATGAAGTACGACGCCAATCAAGACGGCGTGCTGACGCGAGCCGAGCTGCGGGCGGGTCTGAAAGCGGAGTTCGACGCCTACGACACCGACCACAACAATTGCCTCGGGGTGGACGAGGTGCGGGCGATCAACCAGGCGCGGGTGAAACAGGATGCCTCGCAGGCGACGCCGCTGGTCGACTGGAATCAAGATGGCTGCATCGATTTTCACGAATATTCCGGCGCAGCAATTTCGCTCTTCGACTCGCTGGATACCGATGGCGACGGTCAACTCACGGCCAAGGAGATCAATCCGACGGTCAAAAGTCCGCTCGGTCCGAAGCCGGAGGCACCAGGCGGACATCGCGGCCGCGGCGGCCCGCCGGGAGAGGGAGATGATGGCGACGGTCAGTAGGCATCACGCGAGCTTTGCTTGACGCAGCGTCGGCGTGATGGCCGACTTGACGGCATGCGGTCACACCCTATCGTCCTCCTCTCTGCAATCGCACTCGCCGGCTGCTCGACGCCCGCGCGCCATTGGACACCGTTCGAACCGGCGCGACCGGAGAAGCATGGTTCGTTCGAGTTCCTCCTGCGCTACGATTCCAACAACGACGGGAAGATCACGAGAGCCGAGTTGGAAGCGGGTCTGCGTCAGGACTTTCGCCAAGCGGATACCAACCACGACGGACGGCTTGACCCCGATGAAGTGCTCGCGGTCAACCAACGCCGCATCAAGATCGATCAATCGATCGCCATCCCGCTGATCGATTGGAACCATGACGATTATGTGGACTTTGCCGAGTTTGCCGCACCCATGCGCTCGCTGTTCGAACAATATGACGCAGACGAAGACGGCGTGGTGACGCTTCAGGAGATGCATGTTCGGCTGGAGCACGTCGCGCCGCCAAAGCCGTCGCAAGGCGGTTCTCACTGATTTCTCTGGTGAATTGCGCGCAAGCTTGACAGCTTGGCGGGCCGCGCCCTACACCGGCCCCCTTTCGCTGACCGGGCATTTGGCCCCGATGCGGGGGCGTAGCTCAGTTGGTTAGAGTGTCGGCCTGTCACGCCGAAGGTCGCGGGTTCGAGCCCCGTCGCTCCCGCCATTCCCAAGTTGGGAGTGGCTCGCAAATGGTCCGAAAAATCCTGTTTTTTCCAGACGAATCTTAGTCTAAACCCGCGTTGCTCGCGGGCGGCCGACGCTTATACTGCACCCGCGAAATAAGACAGTTTTGGCCTCTTCGCGGGCGCGAAAGTGCTCCGGGTCGAACGGCAAAGGGCCGGGGTATGGACACGCAGCTTCTCGAGTACCTTCCGATCCTTCTCTTCATCGGCATCGCCGGCGTCATCGCGACCGCCCTGATCCTTGTTCCGGCCGTCATCGCGCCTTCGAAACCCGATCCGGAGAAACTGTCGGCCTACGAATGCGGCTTCAACGCTTTTGGCGATGCGCGCATGAAGTTCGATGTGCGGTTCTATCTCGTCTCCATCCTCTTCATCATCTTCGATCTCGAGGTCGCGTTTCTGTTTCCCTGGGCGATCACGCTCGGCACGACGGGCGCCTTTGCCTTCTGGTCGATGATTGTGTTTCTCGCCGTCCTCACCGTGGGCTTCATCTACGAGTGGAAGAAGGGAGCGCTCGAATGGGAGTAATCCCCGCTCGTTCCGCAGCGCGTGCCGGCGTCGAGGGTGGCTCGACTGATATCAGCAACAACGATCCGTACTTCAAAGCCATGCAGGCAGAGATGGCGGACAAAGGATTTCTCGTGACGTCGGCAGAGGCGTTGGTGAACTGGGCTCGCACCGGCTCACTGATGTGGATGACCTTTGGTCTCGCCTGTTGCGCCGTCGAAATGATGCAGGCGAGCATGCCGCGTTACGATCTCGAGCGTTTCGGCGCGGCGCCGCGTGGCAGTCCGCGCCAGTCGGACGTGATGATCGTCGCTGGAACACTGACGAACAAAATGGCGCCGGCCTTGCGCAAGGTCTACGACCAGATGCCGGAGCCGCGTTACGTGATTTCGATGGGCTCGTGCGCCAACGGCGGCGGCTACTATCACTACTCCTACTCGGTCGTACGCGGTTGCGACCGCATCGTGCCGGTGGACATCTACGTTCCTGGCTGCCCGCCGACCGCGGAGGCGTTGGTCTACGGGATCATGCTGCTGCAGCGGAAGATCCGCCGAACCGGGACGATCGAGCGCTAAAATGGCGGATCTCGCTGTGCTTGGACAGAAGTTGAGCGACTCTTTGCCAGGCGCCATCCGCGCCCACCACATCGCGTTCGGCGAGCTCGCGCTGGAAGTGGAGCCCGCAGAAATCGTGCGCGCGGCGAGCTATCTTCGCGACGATCCGTCTTGTGAGTTCAAGATTTTGGTCGACATCTGCGGTGTCGACTGGCCGCAACGCCCAAAGCGTTTCGACGTCGTCTATCACCTGCTGTCTCTGACAAATAATATGCGCGTCCGCCTCAAGGTCGAAGTGGCGGAAAATGAATCCGTCCCGTCCATCGTCGAGGTCTATCCTGCCGCGAACTGGTTCGAACGCGAGGCGTTCGACATGTATGGCGTGGTGTTTTCCGATCATCCCGATCTGAGGCGCATCCTCACGGACTACGGCTTTTCCGGCTATCCGTTGCGCAAGGACTTTCCGCTGACCGGCTTTGTCGAGGTTTGCTACGACGACGAGTTGAAACGGGTGGTGTACCAGCCGGTACAGCTCGTGCAGGAATTCCGTGACTTCGACTTTATGTCGCCCTGGGAAGGCGCGCCGCACATCTTGCCCGATGGCCAAAAGGCCGCGAGCGGCAATCCGGGCAAGACGTCATGAGTGCGACCGTAGATGCCATGCCGGGCGAAACCGGTGAACCCAAGATCACGATCAACTTCGGTCCGCAGCATCCCGCCGCTCACGGTGTCTTGCGTCTCGTGCTGGATCTCGACGGCGAGATCGTCACGCGCGTCGACCCGCACATCGGCCTTCTACATCGCGGCACTGAGAAATTGATCGAGTACAAGACGTATCTTCAGGCGGTGCCGTACTTCGACCGGCTCGACTATGTCGCGCCGATGAATCAGGAGCACGCGTTCGCGCTCGCGGCGGAAAAGCTGCTCGGTCTCGAAGTGCCCAAGCGCGGCCAATATATCCGCGTGCTCTTCTGTGAGCTCGGGCGGCTGATGAATCACATTCTCAACACCACGTTCCAGGCTTTCGACGTGGGAGCGATGACGCCGCCGCTCTGGGGAATGGAATCGCGCGAGACCATGTTGTCTTTCTACGAGCGCGTATCCGGCAGTCGCATGCACGCGGCCTACTTCCGTCCCGGCGGCGTGCATCAGGATCTGCCCGCCGGTCTGCTCGAAGACATGTACAAATTCCTGGATCCGTTCCTGAAGGTTCTCGACGATATCGACGGCTTGATCGTCGACAATCGCATCTTCAAGCAACGCAATGTCGATATCGGCATCATCAATCGCCAGCAGGCGGAGATGTGGGGTTTCTCCGGCGTCATGCTGCGCTGCGCCGGTGTAGCATGGGATCTGCGCCGTGCGCAGCCTTATGAGTGTTACAACGACTTCGAGTTTCAGATTCCGGTCGGGCGCAACGGCGACTGCTACGACCGCTATGTGCTGCGCATGGAAGAAATGCGCCAGTCGGTCAAGATCATGAAGCAGTGCATCGAGAAGATGCCGTCGGGCCCCGTGTCATCGACGGACAACAAGGTCGTTCCGCCCAAGCGCAGCGAAATGAAGCGCTCGATGGAAGCGCTCATCCATCACTTCAAACTCTATACCGAGGGCTATCACGTTCCCGAGGGCGAAGCGTATGCGGCGGTCGAGGCGCCGAAGGGCGAGTTTGGCGTCTATCTGGTATCGGACGGCGGCAACAAACCATATCGCTGCAAAATCCGCGCGCCATCCTTCGTGCACTTGCAGGCCATGGATTATATGAACCGTGGGCACATGCTGGCAGACGTGTCGGCGGTTCTCGGTTCGCTCGACATCGTGTTCGGCGAGGTCGATCGATGAGTTTCCGCCGTCTTGCGCCGCCTGAACGCCAGCCGCCGTCCTTCGCATTCACGCCGGAGAACTTGGCTCGGGCGGAACGCGAGATTGCGAAATATCCGCCCGGACGTCAGGCGAGCGCGGTGATTTCACTTCTGTGGATCGGGCAGGAGCAACAGGGCTGGGTGACCCATCCCATGGTCGAGGCCGTGGCGCGACAACTCGACATGGCGTTCATCCGCGTGCTCGAAGTCGCGACCTTCTACACGATGTTCAATCTTGCACCCGTCGGAAAGTTTCATATGCAGGTCTGCACCACACCTCCCTGCATGCTGCGCGGTTCGGACGACGTCGTGAGGGCCTGCGAGAAGCACATCAGCAAGGCGCAGATGACGCCCAGTGCTGATGGCATGCTGTCTTGGACCGAGGTGGAATGTCTTGGCGCCTGCGTCAACGCTCCGATGATGCAGGTCGGAAATGATTTCTACGAAGATCTTGATGAATCCATCACCGAACGACTGATCCAGACGTTCCGGCGCGGCGAGACTCCCAAGCCCGGTTCGCAGATCGGGCGCTTCTCATCGGAGCCCATCGGCGGAAAAAATACGCTGACCGATCCCGCGCTTTACGCCAGACGAGCGGAAAACGCCTGATGCTTGCTGATAAGGACCGCATCTTCACGAATATTTACGGGCTCGAAGACATCAGCCTGAAGGGTGCGATGTCGCGCGGCCTATGGAACGGCACGAAGCAAATTCTGGAACTTGGGCCTGAGGCGATCTGCGATGTCGTGAAGAAGTCGGGTTTGCGCGGTCGCGGCGGCGCCGGTTTCGCAACCGGCCTCAAATGGACCTTCATGCCGAAGGAAGTGAAGGATCGTCCGCATTATCTCGTCGTCAACGCCGATGAATCGGAGCCCGGTACTTGCAAGGACCGGGATATCATGCGCAACGATCCGCATCATCTCATCGAAGGCTGCCTGATCGCGTCCTTCGCGATGCGCGCGCATACTTGTTACATCTATATCCGTGGCGAATTCATTCGCGAACGCGAGCGCCTGCAAGCCGCGATCGACGAGTGCTATGCCGCCAAGCTGATCGGCAAGAACAATATCCATGGCTGGGACTTCGATCTCTTCCTGCATCACGGCGCGGGCGCGTACATCTGCGGCGAGGAGACCGCGCTGCTTGAGAGCTTCGAGGGCAAGAAGGGTCAGCCGCGCATGAAGCCGCCGTTCCCGGCGAACATGGGCATTTATGGTTGCCCCACGACGGTGAACAATGTCGAGTCGATTGCCGTTGCTCCGGAGATCATGCGCCGGGGCGCAGAGTGGTTCGCCGGCATCGGCCGCGCCAACAACACCGGCACGAAGCTCTTTTGCATCTCCGGCCACGTCAACAAGCCCTGCACCGTGGAAGAAGCCCTCGGCATCCCAATTCGCGAGTTGATCGAGCATTATGCCGGCGGCGTTCGCGGCGGCTGGGACAATCTTCTGGCGGTCATACCGGGCGGCGCATCGTGTCCGCTGATCCCGAAGTCGGTCTGCGACACCGTTATCATGGACTTCGACGCACTGAAGGCCGTGAATTCGAGTCTTGGTACGGCGGCCGTGATCGTGATGGACAAGTCCACTGATCTCGTGCGCGTGATTTCGCGTCTCGCCTATTTCTACAAGCATGAGAGCTGCGGTCAGTGCACGCCGTGCCGCGAAGGCACCGGCTGGATGTGGCGGGTGATGAAGCGCCTGGAGACCGGCGATGCACGGGTAGAGGAGATCGACCAGCTGATCGAAGTGACCAAACAAATCGAAGGCCATGTCATCTGTGGACTTGGCGATGCCGCGGCGTGGCCGATCCAGGGTCTGGTCCGTCACTTCCGTCCCGAACTTGAGCGCCGCATCGCCGAGCGCGCGAAGATGGCTGCGGAGTAGGGCGATGCAACACCTGGCGCAGGTCAATATTGGACGCGTCCTGGGAGGACCGGACGATCTGCGCATGGCGGACTTTTACGCCAATCTCGGGCGCATCAATGCCTTGGCCGAACGCATGCCCGGTTACGTCTGGCGGCTCAAGGACGATACCGGGGTCGGCGCCATCGGGCTGCACTGGCCGGGCGATCCCACGATGAATGTGAATCTGACGGTGTGGGAAAGTGCCGAGGCGCTCGGGAAGTTCGTGTTCCAGACGGTCCATCGCAACATCTACGCGCGCAAGCACGAGTTCTTTGAGAATCCTTCGCGGCCTACCGTGTGCATGTGGTGGGTCGACGCCGGACACATCCCGACTCTCGACGAGGCCAAGGAACGGCTCGACCATTACATTGCGCACGGACCAAGCGCGTTCGCCTTTGGCTGGTCCGATCTTCCATCGGCAAAACTCTGGCAAGAGAAACGGTGCGCCTGATGTCGTCGCGCAAGCTCATCATCGACGGTAAGGAAATCGAGGCGGACGACAGCCTCACGCTGCTGCAGGCTTGCGAAAACGCCGGCGCGGAAATTCCGCGCTTCTGCTATCACGAACGCCTGTCCGTCGCCGGCAATTGCCGCATGTGCCTTGTCGAATGGGTCGGCGCCCCGAAGCCGCAAGCATCCTGTGCGCTCCAGGTGCGCGACATCTTTCCCAACAAGGACGGCACGCCTGCGAAGATCAACACGACGTCGCCGATCGCGCGCAAGGCGCGCGAAGGCGTGATGGAGTTCCTGCTCATCAATCACCCCTTGGATTGCCCGATCTGCGATCAGGGCGGCGAATGCGATCTGCAAGATCAGGCCATGGGTTATGGCCGCGCCGCATTCAACCGTTTCCATGAGAACAAGCGCGCCGTCGAAGACAAGTATATGGGGCCGCTCGTCAAGACGGTGATGACGCGATGCATCCAGTGCACGCGTTGCGTGCGGTTTGCCACAGAGATTGCCGGCGTCCCTGATCTTGGCGCAACCGGCCGCGGCGAAGACATGGAAATCACCACTTATCTCGAGAAGGCGTTCGCCTCGGAGCTCTCGGGCAATGTCGTGGATCTCTGTCCTGTCGGCGCACTGACGGCGAAGCCTTATGCCTTCAACGTACGCTCCTGGGAGCTGCGTCATACCGAATCTATCGATGTGATGGATGCGCAGGGCTGCAACATCCGCGTCGACACGCGCGGCAGCGAAGTGATGCGCATCCTGCCGCGCCTAAGCGAAGCCGTGAACGAAGAATGGATAGGCGACAAGACGCGGCACGCCTGCGATGGCCTCGCGCGCCAGCGGCTCGATCGGCCGTACATTCGCAAAGGCGGCAAGCTCGAGGCGGCAACATGGAGCGAGGCGTTTCAGGCGATCGCGGCGCGAGTGTCCGCGACGCGGCCAGAGCGCATGGCGGCGATCGTCGGCGATCTCGCTGCGGCCGAGGAGATCAAGGCGCTCAAGGACGTGATGGACTCGCTCGGCGTCAGGAATCTCGACTGCCGACAGGACGGGGCGAAAGTCAGCGGGCCGCGCCAGTCCTACCTCTTCAATTCGACAATCGCCGGGATCGAGGCAGCGGACGCAATCCTGCTCGTCGGCGCCAATCCGCGCTGGGAAGCGCCGGTGCTGAACGCGCGCATTCGCAAAACGTGGCTTGCCGGCGGGGTGCAGATCGCGGGCCTGGGCGTGACGATGGACCAGACCTATCCGGTGCGCGATCTCGGACACGACATCTCGACGCTCGAGAAGATCGCCAACGGGAGCCACGAATTTGTCGACGTTCTGCGCAATGCCAAACGTCCGGCCATCGTTCTAGGAAGCTCTGCCGTCGCTCGCAAGGACGGCGCGGCGGTATTGAAATTCGCGGCCAGGATCGCGGCCGATACGGGAATGATCGGGCCTGCCGGAGGACCAGCGGAAGGCGGCTGGAACGGATTCAACGTGCTGTACACCGCCGCATCGCGGGTCGGCGCGCTCGATCTCGGTTTTCTGCCGGGCGAGGGCGGGCGCGACATCGCAGCGATTGTCGACGGCGCGCGGAATGGCGACATCGATTTCGTCTTTCTCCTCGGCGCGGATGAGTTCGACGTCGCGCAATTGGGCCGTGCCTTCGTCGTCTATCAAGGCAGTCACGGCGATGCCGGCGCGCACCGTGCGGATGTCATCCTTCCCGGTGCTGCCTACACGGAAAAAGATGGGCTCTACCTCAATTTCGAGGGTCGCGTTCAGCGCGCGCGCCGCGCAACGTTTCCACCGGGTGACGCGCGCGAAGACTGGGCGATCCTTCGTGCGCTCTCGGACGTGCTCGGCAAGCGCCTGCCGTACGACAATCTCGATGCACTGCGTAGTACGATCACGGACTATGCGCCGCATTTCGGCACACATGGCGAACTCGTCGCACACGCCGGCGCGGGCGTGACGAATTGGGCCGGAGTTGGTGCGGACGTACCGCTGGACGTGAATCAACAGCTCGGTTGCTCGATGTCGGACTTCTACCTGACAAATCCGATTGCGCGTGCAAGCGCCACCATGGCGCAATGCAGCCGCGAATTCGTCGCCGGCCCCAAGCAGATGGCGGCGGAGTAGACGATGTTCCTGACGCACTATTTGCAGAGCCTGGGGTTGAGTTTCGGTGCCGCCTGGACTGTCAGCCAGGTGGTGTCGATCCTGCTCATTCAATTGCCGCTGCTGGTTTCCATCGCCTTTTTCATCCTGGCGGATCGCAAGATTTGGGCCGCGGTGGCCTTGCGTCGTGGACCGAACGTCGTTGGTCCTTTCGGATTGCTCCAGACCATCGCCGATGCGTTCAAATTCATGTTCAAGGAAATCATCATTCCGTCGGGCGCGAACAAGGTCATTTTCATCATTGCGCCGCTGGTCACTGCGACGCTTGCCTTTGCGGGCTGGGCGGTTGTGCCATTCGCGGACGGTTGGGTCATCGCCGACATCAATGTCGGCATCTTGTATCTCTTCGCGATTTCCTCGCTCGGCATCTACGGCATCATCATGGCCGGCTGGGCATCGAATTCGAAGTATCCCTTCCTGTCCGCGTTGCGTGCCGCGGCACAGATGGTTTCCTACGAAGTCTCCATCGGCTTCGTGATCATCACGGTGCTGCTCTTCGCCGGTTCGTTGAACCTGTCGGCGATCGTGCGGGCGCAGGAGCATGGCTGGTTCGCTTTCTCGATCCTGTTCCCGATGCTGCCGATCTTCTTCGTCTCGGCGCTGGCCGAGACCAACCGTCCGCCATTCGACCTGGTCGAGGCGGAGTCCGAACTTGTGGCTGGCTTTTTCGTCGAATATTCCTCGACGCCGTTTCTTCTCTTCTTCTTAGGGGAATATGTCAGCGTCGTCTTGATGTGCGCGATGTGTACGATCCTGTTCTTCGGCGGCTGGCTTCCGCCGCTCAGCATCTGGCCGTTCACGGTCGTTCCGGGAATTCTGTGGTTTCTGGCCAAGGTGATCTTCTTCTTTTTTCTTTTCGCGATGGCGAAGGCGATGGTGCCGCGTTATCGCTACGATCAACTGATGCGCCTCGGCTGGAAAGTGTTCCTGCCGACATCGCTGCTTTGGGTGGTGGTCACTGCGGGCTGGGTGCTCGTGTTCCACCATCATGCGTGAGACTGTCATGACCCTCGATCGCGCCGCACGGCAAATCTTCTTCTGGGAGTTCATCCAGTCCTTCGTTCTCGCCATGCGCTATCTGTTCAAGGAAAAGACGACCATCAACTACCCGTTCGAAAAGGGCGCGCTCAGCCCGCGCTTCCGCGGCGAACATGCGCTCCGCCGCTATCCGAACGGCGAGGAGCGCTGCATCGCCTGCAAATTGTGCGAAGCGATTTGTCCGGCGCAGGCGATCACCATCGAGGCGGAGCCGCGCGAAGACGGCAGCCGCCGCACGACGCGCTATGACATCGACATGGTCAAGTGCATCTATTGCGGGCTGTGCCAGGAGGCCTGTCCGGTCGACGCCATCGTCGAGGGACCGAACTTCGAGTACGCCACGGAAACGCGCGAGGAACTCTATTTCGACAAGGCGCGGTTGCTAGCCAATGGCGATCGCTGGGAACGGGAGATTGCACGAAACCTCGAACTCGACGCGCCCTATAGGTAACGCGGAATGCTACAGGCGATCGCATTTTATCTCTTCTCGGCCGTCATGCTCGCGTCGGCGTTCATGGTGATCGCGTCGCGCAATCCGGTGCATTCGGTCTTGTTCCTGATCGTGGTCTTCTTCAACGCGGCAGGCCTGTTCGTTCTGCTCGGGGCCGAATTCCTCGCCATGATTCTCGTCGTGGTTTATGTCGGTGCCGTCGCAGTGTTGTTCTTGTTCGTCGTGATGATGCTCGACATTGATTTCACGGAGTTGAAAAGCGGGGCGCAGCAATATGTTCTGGTCGGCGCGGGTGTAGGCCTCGTCCTGCTGCTTGAATTGATCGGCAGTGCCAGCCTGTGGACGTTCTCGGCGGCTTCGCCTGGCGAACTGGCGCATCGCACGCCGACCAACATCAGCAATACAGCGGCCTTGGGCCGAATTCTCTATACCGATTATATCTACTATTTCCAGATTGCCGGTCTGGTTCTGTTGGTGGCGATGATCGGGGCCATCGTTCTCACGCTGCGCCGCCGTCCCGGCGTCCGGCGACAGAACATCAGAGCCCAGAACGCACGCGTGATGGCGGACGCAATGACGATCGTCGACGTCAAGCCAGGGCAGGGGGCGTGACATGACTATCGGGCTGTCCAACTATCTCTCGGTCGCGGCCATCCTGTTCACGATCGGCGTGTTCGGCATCTTCCTGAACCGCAAGAACGTCATCGTCATCTTGATGTCGATCGAGTTGATCCTGCTTGCCGTCAACATCAACTTCGTCGCGTTTTCCTCTTATCTGCACGATCTCGTCGGTCAGGTCTTCGCTTTGTTCATCCTCACCGTCGCCGCGGCGGAGGCGGCCATCGGACTTGCCATTCTCGTCGTCTATTTCCGCAACCGCGGCACGATCGCCGTGGAAGACGTCAACCTGATGAAGGGCTGAGGCGTGTATACGAGCATCGTCTTCCTTCCCATCCTGGCGTCGGCGATAGCGGGCCTGCTCGGCCGTTTCATCGGCGCGCGCGCATCGGAATTGGTCACGACGGGCGCCTTGTTCGTATCTGCCGCTCTGTCGATCGCCGCTTTCTACGATGTGACGATGCTCGGCCATTCGCATCTCATTCAGATCCTGCCGTGGATCCATTCCGGCGATCTGCGCGTCGACTGGACGATCCGGGTCGATGCACTGACAGGAGTCATGCTGGTCGTGGTGACCGGCGTGTCCTCGCTCGTGCACCTCTACTCCATCGGCTACATGGCGGACGATCCGGGCCGCCCGCGCTTCTTCTCCTACCTATCGCTGTTCACCTTTGCGATGCTGATGCTCGTGACGGCCAACAACTTCCTGCAACTGTTCTTCGGCTGGGAGGGTGTCGGTCTCGCGTCCTATCTGCTCATCGGCTTCTGGTACAAGAAACCCGAGGCGAATGCCGCCGCGATCAAGGCCTTCATCGTCAACCGCGTCGGCGATTTCGGTTTCGCGCTCGGCATCTTCGGCATCTTTCTGGTCTTCAAGACTCTGGACTTCGATGCGGTGTTCGCCGCGGCGCCAGCGATGGTCGGCAAGACGTTCCTGTTCGCCGGCTACAACACCGACATCCTGACGACCCTTTGCCTCCTCCTCTTCGTCGGCGCGATGGGCAAGTCGGCGCAGATTGGTCTGCACACCTGGCTGCCGGATGCGATGGAAGGCCCGACCCCGGTTTCCGCCTTGATCCATGCTGCGACCATGGTGACCGCCGGGGTGTTTCTCGTCTGCCGCTGCTCGCCGCTTTTCGAGCACGCGCCGGTCGCACTCGAGTTCGTCACCTTCATCGGTGCGACGACGGCGTTCTTCGCAGCATCGGTCGGATTGTTCCAGAACGACATCAAGCGCGTGATCGCTTATTCAACTTGTTCGCAGCTTGGCTACATGTTCGTCGGCGCAGGCGTTTCCGCCTATGGCTCGGCGATGTTTCATCTCTTCACGCATGCCTTCTTCAAGGCTTTGCTCTTCCTCGCCGCAGGGTCGGTCATCCACGCGATGCATCACGAACAGGACATGCGCAAGATGGGCGGTCTGGCGCGCGCCATTCCCATCACCTGGGCGCTCATGTTGATCGGCAATCTGGCGCTGACCGGCGTCGGCATTCCGATCCTGCATGTCGGCTTCGCTGGCTTCTACTCCAAGGACTCGATCATCGATGCAGCCTACAACTCCCACTCGGCAATGGCGTCCTATGCTTTCGCACTGACGCTGATCGCCGTCGCGATGACTTCGTTCTATTCCTGGCGCCAGTTTCTCATGACGTTTCATGGTCGCTACCGCGGTCAGGATCACATGCACGTCGACTCCAACGTGCACGGCGAGCCGGATGGACATGGCGATCATCATGCGCCGGCGCTCTCCGACGTGCACGAATCGCCGATAGTGATGCTCGCACCGCTCGCAGTTCTGGCGGCGGGCGCGGCGTTCGCGGGACTTCTATTCGAGCGTTATTTCATCGGCGAGCAAGGCGCCGCGTTCTGGCACGGATCGATCGCCGCCATCGCCGGCAACGGCCTCGGCGCACAGATAGAGCATTTCCCATTCTGGGTCGAAGTGGCGCCGTTCATTCTCACCGTGCTCGGCTTCGCGGTCGCTTATTACTACTATGTCCTGCACCCCGAACTTCCGCCCCGCATGGCGGCGCAGAAGGGCATGCTCTACACGTTTCTCTACAACAAATGGTATTTCGACGAGCTCTACGAACTTCTCTTCGTGCGTCCAGCGATGGCTCTCGGACGGTTTCTCTGGAAGGTCGGCGACGGCACCGTCATCGATGGGCTTGGACCTGATGGCGTTGCGGCGCGGGTTCTGGATGCCACGCGCGGGGCAGTTCGGCTTCAGTCCGGCTATGTCTATCACTACGCTTTCGCGATGCTGATTGGCGTGGTCGCGCTCGCGACCTGGTTCATGCTGTCGGGTGGCGCGCCATGATCGCCTCCCACATCCTCAGCATCGTCACCTTCGCGCCGCTACTCGGCGCCGCTCTCATCATGCTGGCGGGCGGCAGCGATGTCGCGCGAACCGCGCGCTGGATCGCAATGGTCACGACGCTCATCGAGTTCGCGATATCGCTCTTCATCTGGTTCAAGTTCGACGGGAGTATCGCCGCGTTCCAGTTCGTCGAGCGGGCCAACTGGCTCGGCCCCGGAATCGGCTACCACATGGGCGTCGACGGCATCTCCATGCTGTTCATCGTGCTCACCGCCGGGCTGATGCCGATCTGCATTTTGGCGAGCTGGGAATCGATCCAGACGCGCGTCGTGGAGTACATGATCGCGTTCCTCGTCCTCGAAACACTGATGATCGGCGTGTTCTGCGCCCTCGACTTGGTGCTGTTCTATCTCTTCTTCGAAGGCGGATTGATCCCGATGTTTCTCATCATCGGGGTGTGGGGCGGTAAGCGTCGCGTCTATGCCAGCTTCAAGTTCTTCCTCTACACGCTGCTCGGCTCGGTGCTCATGCTGCTGGCGATCCTGGCGATGTACAACATGGCCGGCACGACCGACATCGTTCTCCTCTTGCACTACCACTTCCCGCCGGCGATGCAGATCTGGCTGTGGCTGGCCTTCTTCGCGTCGTTTGCCGTGAAGATGCCGATGTGGCCGGTCCACACTTGGCTGCCGGACGCCCATGTCGAGGCGCCGACGGCGGGCTCCGTCATCCTCGCGGCCATTCTGTTGAAGATGGGCGGCTACGGTTTTCTGCGTTTCTCGTTGCCGATGTTCGCCAGTGCTTCGGCGACCTTCGCGCCGCTGGTCTTCGGCCTTTCCATCGTCGCCATCATCTACACGTCGCTCGTGGCGCTCGCACAGGAAGATTTCAAAAAGCTGATCGCGTATTCGTCCGTCGCCCATATGGGCTTCGTCACGATGGGCATCTTCACGCTCACGCATCAAGGTATCGAAGGCAGCATCTTCCAGATGCTGAGCCATGGCGTCGTCTCGGGCGCTCTGTTCCTCTGCGTCGGCGTGATCTATGACCGCGTGCACACGCGCGAGATCGCCGCCTATGGTGGACTCGTCAATCGCATGCCGGTCTATGCAGCGTGCTTCATGGTGTTCACGCTCGCCAATGTCGGTCTCCCGGGTACCGGCGGCTTCGTCGGCGAATTTTTGACTATGTTGGGTGCCTTCGCCGTCAACAGCTGGGTCGCGATCTTCTCAGCGACAGGCGTGATCCTGTCCGCCGCCTATGCGCTCTACGTCTATCGTCGCGTCATCTTCGGCGAGCTGGTCAAGCCGGCGCTTCAGACGATCAGCGACCTCAGTCCGCGCGAATTCGCGATCCTGGCGCCGCTCGTGCTGGTCACGATCCTCATGGGGCTTTATCCCAAGCCAGTGTTCGACGTGACGTCTGCGTCCGTCGCCAACCTGATTAACGACTATCACACCGCGCTCGCCATCGATCATCCGCCGCGCGTCGCGGAACGCGTTGAAGGAGCCGTCAAGTGACCCTCCACGCCGATCTTGTCACGCTTCTGCCGGAGTTGATCGTCGCGGTCGGTGCCATGGCGCTTTTGATCGGCGGCGTGTTTGTAGGCGACAAAGCCACGGGCATCATCTCCTGGCTGGGAATAATGCTCCTGGCAGTGGCCGGCGCGATCGTCTTCGCCCACGCCGACAAGGCTTCGGCGTTTCACGGCGCATTCGTCGTCGACGGGTTCTCGCGCTTTACGAAACTCCTGATACTCGCCGGCTCGGCGCTCTGCATTCTGATGGCCAAGGAGTTCTACGCTATCGATCGCGCGGCGCGCTTTGAACTGCCCGTGCTGATGCTGCTCGCAACGCTGGGCATGATGCTGATGGTTTCGGCCGCGAGTTTCGTTGCGCTCTACATGGGCCTGGAACTGCAAAGCCTCGCGCTATACGTGCTCGCCTCCTTCAATCGCGACTCGGTCAAGTCGACGGAAGCGGGCCTAAAATATTTCGTGCTGGGCGGACTCTCGTCGGGGATGCTGCTCTATGGCATCTCGCTCATCTACGGTTTCACCGGCACGACGGAGTTCGCCGGCATCGCCTCTGCGGTCGGCGCGGGTGGCCTTCATATCGGAGTAATCTTCGGCCTCGTGTTCCTCGTCGCCGGTCTCGCCTTCAAAGTCGGCGCCGTGCCTTTCCATATGTGGACGCCCGACGTGTACGAGGGTGCGCCGACTCCGATCACCGCGTTCTTTGTGACGGCAGCCAAGGTTGCCGCGTTCGCGCTTTTCATCCGCGCGATCATCGCGCCGTTTCCGGCCATCACGCAGCAATGGCAGCAGATCATCGTCGTGGTCTCCGTTCTCTCGACTTTGCTGGGCGCGGTTGCCGCCATCGGCCAGACGAACTTCAAGCGCCTGCTGGCCTACAGCTCGATCGGTCACGTCGGCTACGCGCTCTTGGGACTTGCCGCGGGTACGCAGGCGGGCATCCAGGGCATGCTGGTCTATCTCGCCTACTACTTGGTGACGAACCTCGGCATGTTCGCCTGTATCGCTGCGATGCGACGCGACGGCGAGAGCATCGAGGACATTCGTCAGCTTGCCGGTCTCGCGCGCACCCAGCCGCACTTCGCTCTGGCGCTCGCCGCACTCACTCTGAGTCTCGCCGGCCTGCCGCCGCTCGCCGGCATTTTCGCGAAAGTGTACGTCTTCGCAGCCGCCATGCAGGCGCATCTCTACATCCCTGCGATCATCAACATCGTCGCCAGCGTCGCGGGTGCGTTCTACTATCTGCGCATTCTGCAGATCATGTATTTCGACGATCCCGTTCGCGGCTTCGATCATGATGTCGGCCACGGTACGAGCGCCATCATGTGGGGAACGAGCGTGATCTCGATCTTCTTCGTCTTCGTGCCGGCGCCTCTCATCGCCATCGCCGGGACTGCGGCGCACGCGCTCTTTCCATGACCGTCGAATGGCCAAAAGGCTATGCGCTGAAGTCGTTCGACGTCATCGATTCCACCAATGACGAGGCCAAACGTCTCGCGGCAGCGGGAGAGACCGGACCAGTCTGGATCAGCGCCGGAAGTCAGACCGCGGGTCGCGGGCGCCGCGGCCGGAGCTGGGAATCGCCGTCTAGAAATCTTGCCGCGACCTTGATGCTGCGGCCGGGCAGGCCGGCGGGTGCATGCGCCCAGCTCTCCTTCGTGACGGCCGTTGCTGCGCGCGACGCTCTCGTCGCGGTCGCTCCCGCGGTGGAGTTCCAGGTCAAATGGCCGAACGACATTCTCGCCGGCGGCAGGAAGATCGCAGGCATACTGTTGGAGACAGCCAGCCAGGGCGACGCATTGCCTGCGTGGCTGGCCATCGGTGTGGGCATGAACTTGGCCGAACATCCCGAAGACACGGAATTTCCCGCGACGTCGCTTGCCGCACTGGGACTGCCGGCGCCTAAACCGAACGACGTACTGCTTCACCTCGCGGCCAACTTCGCCAAATGGTATGAGGTCTGGCGCGGCGACGGTTTTGCCGCGATCCGCGATGCCTGGCTCGCGCGCGCCGCTGGTCTGGGCGGCCGCATCCGCGCACGGCTTGCGCATAAGGAGACGAGTGGTGTGTTCGAAGGCATAGATGACAACGGCGCTTTGCTGCTGCGCACAGGCGGCGGAAATGTTCGCGCGATCCCTGCCGCCGAAGTGTTCTTCGCGTAGGCCCGCCCCATGCTCCTTGCCATCGATGCCGGAAACACGAACATCGTTTTCGCCGTGCATGACGGCAAGGAGATTCGTGCCGAATGGCGCGCGGTGACAGAAACGACGCGCACATCGGATGAGTATGCAGTACTTCTGCAACCGCTGCTGCAGCTTCAGGGCCTTGCCTTCGACGACATCACGTCGGCGATCATCGCCACCGTCGTTCCGGCAGCCCTGTTCGATCTGCGCCAGCTCTGCCGCAAATATCTAAAATGCGAACCGCTCGTGATCGGCGATCTCGACGTCGACCTCGGTATCGGCGTGAATGTCGACCGTCCATCGGCGGTCGGAGCCGATCGTCTCGTCAACACAGTAGCCGCGCATGAGCGCTACAAGGGCGCCTTGATTGTGGTCGATTTCGGCACAGCGACGACGTTCGATATCGTCTCCGAGAAAGGCGATTATGAAGGCGGCGTGATCGCCCCGGGCGCGAACCTGTCGGCCGAGGCGCTGCATGCTGCGGCGGCCATGCTGCCGCGCGTCGCGGTCGGTCGCACGCAGAGCGTCATCGGCAAGGATACTGTTCCGGCGATGCAGTCGGGTCTCTATTGGGGCTATGTCAGCCTGATTGAGGGGCTGGTCGCCCGCATCAAGGAAGAGTATGGCAAGCCCATGTCTGTGATCGCGACCGGGGGTCTGGCCAATCTCTTCTATAAGCAAACTTCGACAATCGAATATCTCGATCCGGATCTGACCATACGGGGCCTGATTCAAATTCATGCGCGCAACGTCGAACGCGCGAAGGTCAAGCCACCCGCCGCATGAACACCGCCACGCGTGACGACGAGTTGGTCTTCCTGCCGCTTGGCGGGTCGGGCGAGATCGGCATGAACTTCAATGCCTATGGCTACGGCCCACCCGACGACCGCAAGTGGATCATCGTCGATTGCGGCGTTCTCTTTGGCCGCGAGACTACGTCGCCGGGTGTCGACCTCATCATGCCTGACATTCGTTTTCTTGCGGAACAGCGCGAGAACGTGATGGCGATCATCGCGACGCACGCACACGAAGATCATATCGGCGCGATCCCGCACCTCTGGCCGATGTTGCGCTGTCCGATCTACGCAACGCCCTTCACCGCAGTTCTGATCGAAGGAAAGCTGGAAGAGGCAGGTTTGTCTGATCGGGTCCATCCCAGACGCGTGCCGCTTTCCGGCAAAATCGAGCTGGGCCCTTTCAAGGTCGAGTTCATGTCGATCACGCACTCGATTCCAGAACCGAATGCGCTCGCGATCCGAACGCCGCTCGGAGTGGTCGTCCACACCGGCGACTGGAAAATCGATCCCGAACCTTTGCTCGGCGAATTGACGGACGAGAACGCCTTGAAGAAGCTCGGCGACGAGGGCGTCCTCGCGCTGGTCTGCGACTCGACGAACGCTCTCGTCGCAGGCGAGTCCGGGTCGGAAGCGCGTGCAAAGGAAAGCCTGACCAATCTCATCGGAACCCTGAAAGGTCGCGTCGCGGTCACATCCTTTGCGTCGAACGTCGCGCGTCTCGAGTCCATCGCCAAGGCGGCGAAGGTCCATGGCCGGCAAGTCGCGCTTGTCGGCCGCGCCATGCACAAAATCACCGATGCAGCACGCGAGACCGGCTACCTGAAATCCTTTCCCTCGCTCATCGGCGAGGAGGAGGCGGCGCAACTGCCGGCCAATCGAGTCCTTTACTTATGTACTGGTAGCCAGGGCGAGGCTCGCGCGGCGCTCGCCCGCATCGCCGACAACAATCACCCCAACGTCAGTTTGGGCAAGGGCGATGCGGTGATCTTTTCCTCGCGCGTCATCCCGGGAAATGAACTCGCGATCTTCGAGTTGCACAACAAGCTCGCGACGCTCGGCGTCGAGCTGCTGACGTCCGAGGATCACTTCGTGCACGTGTCAGGACATCCCTGCCGCGACGAACTCGCGGAGATGTACCGTTGGACCCGACCGCAGATCGCGATACCAGTGCATGGCGAGCCGCGTCACCAGACAGAACACGCCCGCTTGGCGCGCTCGCTCCAGATTCCGCAAGCCATCGTGCCGACGAACGGCCAGCTCATTCGCTTGGCGCCGGGCCGCGCGAGCGTTGTCGACGACGTTCCGTCGGGACGCATCCACATGGATGGACGGGTGATGATCGAGGAGGGTGTCGGACTGGCGCGCAAGCGTCGCGCCCTCGGTCTTGCCGGTGTGATCGCCATCACGCTCGTGATGGATGGCAAAGGTCGGCTCGCCGCCGATCCTGCCATCATCCTGGAGGGCATTCCTGAGCCTGTTCATGGCGCCATTGCCGCGGCGCTTAGCGATCCCATCAAACGTTACAACCCCAAGCGTTCCGATCTATCGGAGTTGAAGGAGAGCGTGCGCCGGGCAGCACGCCGGGCAGCGGAAGACGCCTGGGGCAAAAAGCCCATCACGCGGGTGGAAGTCGTCGAGGTTTGACGTTAGATAAACCCAGACGCAAGCGAAGGAACAATCATGATAGGCCGGCTCAACCACGTTGCCATCGCGACCAATGACATCAAGAAGGCCGCGAAGATCTATCGCGACACGCTGGGCGGAAAGGTCTCAGAGGAAGTGCCACAGCCTGACCATGGCGTGACCACGGTGTTCGTCGATCTCGGCAACACGAAGATCGAGCTGCTGGAGCCGCTCGGCGACAACTCGCCGATCGCGAACTTCCTCAAGAAGAATCCGAACGGCGGCATGCATCATGTTTGCTACGAGGTCGAAGACATCTATGCCGCGCGCGACAAGATGCGGGCTGAAGGCGCGACGATCACGGGAACGGGCGAGCCGCGCATCGGTGCGCATGGCAAGCCGGTGATTTTCCTCCATCCGAAGGATTTCGTCGGCACGCTGGTCGAGCTGGAACAGGCTTGAACGGTTTCGTTCACGGCGTCGTCCTGTTCGGCGCTTTCGCGATCTTCTGGTTCCTCGCGCTGTTCTGTCTGTTGCCCGTCGGTCTCCGCGCGGAGCGCGATCCGGCGTCGGGTGCACCGCTGTCACCCCAACTTGGCCGCAAGGCGCTCGCTGCACTCGGCATCGCGGCTCTTGCGTGGCTCGTGTTTTACGCGGCGATCGTGCTCAAGATTCTGGATCTTTGACTACAAAAAAGAGAGAGGCCGGTTGCCCGGCCTCTCCTTTAGCGTGCACCCACGCCACTCCCTGAACTTGGCCACTCTTTAGGCGCCTCGAGTTCGATTTGGTCTATAATGTACTTGTGGCGCCCTGTCACGAAATATTAGCGCGCGCTCCAGGCCTTTCTGGCAATTTACTTGTTCCTCAGTAAGCGCGCGAAATCAGAACCTCTTCGACGCCCGGCGTGCCCATGAAGACGCAAGGACCGAAAGTTCTCGGCTGATCGAGCGGCGCATTGCGCAGCGTGAGCTTGAACGCCTTCAACTTGGCATCGATCGCGGCTAATTCTTTACCGCTGGGTTTGCACCACGACGCGCGCACCCAGCCCCTGAACTCGCCGCTCTCGTCGTCATCGCCCCCAGCGCCGAAATAGGCCGCCAGAGCCTCGAACGTGGTGATGTCTGTCTTGATATTGGCGTCGAGCCGGCTCTTTGCTTCCTTGAAGAGTATCGCCTGTATTTCCGCGAGAAGCGCCGGCACCTTTGCGACGAACGCGTCGCGCGCCAGCTGATGGGATTTGATTTTGTCGCCGTCCCGCAGCGCGTCGCGGCGCATAAACGTCACCTGGCCCGCAGCCGCATCGCGTGGTCCGATTTCGACGATAAGCGGCGCACCACGCCGCACCCAGTTCCAGCGCTTGTCGGCCGACTTGGTTGCGCGTGTGTCGAGCAGGACGCGGACACGTTCGTCGAACACGCGCGTCGCACGCAAGGCAGTGACGAGCTCGTTCGCAAACGAAAGCACCTGCGCGTCTTCTGGCTTGTCGCGCAACATCGGCACGATGACAACTTGGCGTGGCGCAACTGCGGGCGGCAGGCGCAGGCCATCGTCGTCGCCATGGGTCATGATCACGCCGCCGATCATGCGGGTCGAGAGACCCCAGCTCGTCGTGTTGCAGTAGGTCAGCTCGCCCGTTTCGCTCTGGAAGCGAATGTTCTGTGCCTCGGCGAAGTGTGTTCCCAGAAAATGCGACGTGCCGGCCTGCAGGGCCTTACCGTCCTGCATCATCGCTTCGATCGAGTAGGTGTTCACCGCGCCGGGAAAGCGTTCGTTCTCCGGCTTTTCGCCCGCAATGACCGGGAGCGCGAGCGTCTCCTCGGCGAAGGCGCGGTAGACCTCGAGCATCCGCATGGTCTCTTCGAGCGCTTCCTTTGCCGTGGCGTGCGCCGTGTGACCTTCCTGCCAGAGAAATTCCGTCGTGCGCAGGAACAGGCGCGGGCGCAATTCCCAGCGCACCACGTTCGCCCACTGATTGAGCAGAACGGGCAGGTCGCGATAGCTCTTGATCCAGCGCGAAAACGCATCGCCGATGATCGTCTCGGATGTCGGACGCACGACATAAGGCTCTTCGAGTTCGGCATCGGGATCGGGCATAAGCTTGCCGGCAACGTTCTTCAGGCGGTGATGCGTGACGACCGCCATTTCCTTCGCGAAGCCTTCGACATGCTCCGCTTCTTTGGCGATGAACGAGAGCGGGATGAACAACGGGAAATAGGCGTTCTCGTGACCCGTCTCCTTGATGCGGCGGTCCAGGTCGCGCTGCATTTCCTCCCAGACGCCGTAACCCCATGGCTTGATGACCATGGCGCCGCGCACCGGCGACGGCTCCGCCATGTCGGCCTCGCGCACCACGGCCTGGTACCATTGCGCGAATGTCGACCGATTGCCGGTCATCCTGGACACGCTGAGGGCGCGTTGAGACATCGAGTTCCCGCGAATTGCTCTGATAGCCCGGGTTTCGTATGAAGGAATTGCCCGATTTGCAACCGAAACCCAGGCACATAGCCGATATGGCGAATCATAGCATGTCCGACGGCGCCGGATCGCATGTGGTCGCTCGTCCCGTCGCGACCCGTCCCTTCGCCGCCTTCGAATGGATGATCGCCCTGCGTTATCTGCGGGCCAAGCGCGCCGAGAGCTTCGTCTCGGTCATTTCAGGATTTTCGCTGATCGGGATCGCGCTCGGTGTGGCAACGCTCATCATCGTCATGTCGGTTATGAACGGATTCCGTCACGAGCTTCTGGCGCGGATCCTTGGCCTGCAGGGCCACATCATCGTGCAGGGCGACACCCGCACGCTTGCCGATTTCGATTCGATTGCCGAGCGCGTGCTCAGAGTACCAGGCGTCCTTCGCGTGGCGCCGATCGTCGACGGACAAGCGCTTGCGTCTGGCGGCGGCTCGTCGCCAGGAGTCGTGGTGCGCGGCATGCGAGCAAAGGATCTGGCGTCTCTCGCGCTGGTTTCGCAGTCACTGTCCAGCGGTGCACTCGAACGCTATCGCAACGGCGACTCCGTCATCATCGGAGCGCGGCTGGCGAGCAAACTCGGCATCATTCCAGGCGGCACGATCACGCTCATCGCGCCTCGGGGCAACGTCACGCCGTTCGGGGTCACGCCGCGCATCAAGACCTACACCGTCGCCGGCACCTTCAACATCGGCATGAGCGAATATGATGCGTCGTTCGTCTTCATGCCGCTCGCGGAGTCGCAGCTCTACTTTAACATGGGCGACACCGTGACGGGTCTGGAGGTGATGGTGGCCTCGCCCGACGATGTGAACGCGTTCGTTCAGCCGATCGCGAGCGCGGCCGGGCCACATGCCGTGGTTCGCTCCTGGCAGGCGATCAGCCAAAGCCTGTTCGAAGCGCTGGCGGTGGAGCGCAACGTCATGTTTCTCATCCTCACGCTCATCATTCTGGTCGCGGCGCTCAATATCGTCTCCGGATTGATCATGCTGGTGAAGGACAAGTCGGGCGACATCGCCATTCTGCGCACAATGGGCGCGACGCGCGGCGCGGTGATGCGTGTCTTTCTGATCTCGGGCGCCAGCATCGGCGTCGTCGGCACCATCGTCGGCTTTATTATCGGCGTCGTCTTTTGCGCGAACATCGAGGGCATTCGCCAATTCCTCTCGTCGCTGACCGGAACGACATTGTTCAACCCTGAGATCTATTTCTTGAGCCGCATGCCGGCCGAGATGGATCCCGGCGAAGTGGTCGCGGTCGTGCTGATGGCGCTGGGGTTGACGTTTCTGGCGACGCTCTATCCCTCCTGGCGCGCCGCACGGCTCGATCCGGTCGAGGCGCTGCGTTATGAGTAGCGCGCCTGTCCTGCAGCTTCTCGATGTGGCGCGGAGCTATCTGCAAGGCACCGGCACGTTGGAAGTGTTCCGCGGCATCAGCCTTTCGCTCCGACCCGGAGAACTCGTGGCACTCGTCGGACCGTCCGGCGCCGGCAAGTCGTCACTCCTCCACATGGCGGGTCTGCTCGAGGCACCGACGCGCGGCGAAGTTGTCATCGATGGGCTGGCGGCCTCTGCATTGCCCGATCAGGAGCGCACGCGCATCCGGCGCGACACGATCGGCTTCGTCTACCAGGCGCATCATCTCTTGCCGGAGTTCAGCGCTCTCGAGAACGTCGTCATACCGCAACGGATCGCCGGCAAAAGCCGCGGCGCGGCTGAGAGCGACGCGACGCGGCTTCTCGTGCATCTCGGTCTCGGCCAACGCCTTACACACCGGCCGTCGCAGCTTTCAGGCGGCGAACAGCAACGCGTGGCGATCGCCCGCGCGCTGGCCAATCGTCCGCGCATCCTGCTGGCCGACGAACCGACCGGAAATCTCGATGGCCGCACCGCAGCTGGCGTATTCGCATCGCTCGTCGCACTGGTTCGCGCCGAAGGCTTGGCCGCTTTGATCGCGACCCACAATCTCGAACTTGCCGAGCGCATGGACCGCTCGCTGGTCTTCCATGATGGACAACTCGTCGAGGGCGACGCACACGCCGCCCATGCGCCCATCTGACCTCGCTAGAGTACGGCAAACTGGTAGGTGATTTTTGCGACGATGGCCGGTTGGCACCAGGTCATGCCGTAGCAATTGGCGACGCTGATGTCAGTGCCGTAGTAGCGCACGTCGAACACCCACTGCTGGCGCCAGGTTGCGGTCACGCCGAGGTCCCAATGTGTCGAGTCCACGCGCTTCTCCACCCATTGGTACCCGACATCGGCGCTCACCTTCAGCCAGTCGTTGAGCGAATAGGTTGCCGCTCCATTCAATGACCAAAGAAAACCTCCGTGACTCTCTGGGCGCGGCTCCACGATCGCTTTGCCGCCGAGGCTGAACGCGCCGAACGAATGAGTCAGTTCGGCTGCCGTCTCGAAGAAATTGTAGGTCGGAAGGATGACGCCCGGCGGGGCGTAGCTCGGGTGTCCTGCGATGTCAGGGTCGACGCCATACAGGACTTCGAGGTTCAGGTCATTGTCGTCGAAATAGAAATGACGGCCGCCGTAGAAATCGACTTCATAGCTGGTGTTGCGGGAGTCCTTGAAATCCACCCCTGAGGTAAAGACGCCGGCATAGAAATTGTCGGGAGCCGCCCAGTGCAATCCACCTTGCATCGTTGCATGACGATCGCTTTCGCTCACGCCATAGAAGCGATAGTCGCTGGTCCAGTCGACATAGCCATAGAGATGCCCCCAGTCGGTTGCTTGAGCGGGTCCGCTGCCAAGCGCCACGGGTAGCGTTGTCAAGATCAGGAGAAATTTTCTCACGCGTGACTCCGATGGGGCGCCACGACTCTAGCCACGCGTGTGAAATTAGTTTACTGAATTTTCTTCATGAGTGATATCGATGTCAATAATATCAGGCGCCTCGATGGCGGCCTGCTTCTGGTCTTTCGCGGTCTGCTACGGCGGCGTCAGACCACCGCGGTCGCATTGGAATTAGGCCTCAGCCAGTCAGCCGTCAGTCACGCTCTGACACGGCTCAGGGATTTGTTCGAGGATCCGCTTTTCATTCGCCGACCGCACGGTCTCGAACCGACGCGCCGCGCGCTCGAACTGGCACCGCGGGTTGACGCGCTCATCGATCTCGCCCGCGAGACGCTCGAGCGCGAAGGCATATTCGATCCGGCCAGGAGCACACGGCGGTTCACGCTGGGGGCACCTGAATTCGTCACCGCTCTCATTGGCGCGAACCTTGTCAAAGCATTCCGCATATTTGCGCCGAACGCCTCCTTCGTCGTCGTCTCGGAAGCGCGCGAACCGACGTTCGATGCCATTCGCCGCGGCGAGCTCGACTTGGCGGTTGGCGACTTTGGCACGACACCGCCCGGCGTGACCTCGCAACTTCTGTTCGAGGATCGCTATTGCGCCGTGGCGCGCCGCGGTCACCCCAAAGTCAAAGGCAAGATCAGCTACGAGGACTGGCTCACCATGGGCCATATCTTCGCTGCCGCAGAGCCGGAAACTGATGAAAAGGACGTAAGCGACATTACAATGGTGGGCGTAGTCCCGCGCTGGCTGACCGCATTGGTGATGGTTTCGGCAAGCGACGCGATCGTCACCTGTCCTATGAAGCTCGCGAAACGGCAGTCGAAGATCCTGGGTCTTCAGGTTATTGCCGCGCCGTTCCTTCAGGACCGCATTTTGGCTTTCTCTGCTCGACGTGAATCTGCGAACGATCCGGCAATCGACTGGTTCGAGAAGCAGGTCCGCCGCGCCATTGGTTAGCCCACTTCTATGGACTTAAGGCATTCTCCTGATCACGTTTTGTTCTTGACAATGGAAGAACAAAATGGGAACATATTCTTTCAATTAGGGAGAATTTCAAGATGTGGCTGAGGGATGTGATCGCTGGAGTGGGCCTGATGCTGTTCGTGGCATCGTCGTTCGTTTTAACGGGGGCAGCGCAGGCTTATCTGACGATGTAAGCAAAGCTTGCTGTGGATGATCACGCCCTTCTGCTCGCGCCCCTTGCCCACCTGTCGTACGTCCTGTGGGGGAGGGGTTGGACAAAGTCGAAAACGAATAAACCGGGTCGGCTCAAGGACTTGGTGTTCTAAATGGGCCCCTAGCTGTTGGATAAGTGATGGATCGCAAACCGGCCTTTGTGCATTTGCGGGTGAAGAGCGCCTATTCCCTCCTGGAGGGCGCGATTCGCCCTGACGAGCTCGCTGACCTTGCGCGCGCAAACGCGATGCCTGCGGTCGCGGTCACGGACGTCAACAATCTGTTCGGGACGTACGAGCTCTCCGATACGCTCGCCAAGGCCGGTGTACAGCCCATCGTCGGCTGTCTTCTCTCCGTCGAGTTGGACGAGGCGGCCACCTCCAACGCCGTCGGTTCGCGGCGTAAGCCCGCGGCATTGGCGCTGCTGGTCCAGAACGACGCCGGCTACCGCAACCTCGCCAAGCTGCTGAGCGCGGCGTTCCTGAAGGCGGAGCCGGGCGACTGGCCCCACGTCAAGGTGGCGATGCTTGCCGAGCACTCCGACGGGCTGATCGCGCTGACAGGCGGCAACGGCGGCCCGATCAACCGCATGCTGCTCGAGGGGCAGCCGGAGGCGGCAAAGGCAGCCATCGACCGTTTGGCGAAGATTTTCGACGGCCGGCTCTATGTCGAATTGCAGCGCCACGGTCTCGCCGAAGAGCGCGCCACCGAGGAGCAGTTGATCGACATCGCATACGACGGGACGCTGCCTCTCGTCGCGACCAATGACGTGCATTTCGGGCGCGACGACATGTTCGAAGCGCATGACGCGCTTCTGTGCATCGCGGATGCGGCCTTTGTCTCACAAACCGATCGCCGGCATCTGACGCGCGAACATCGCTTCAAGTCCGGTGTCGAGATGGCCGCCCAATTCGCCGACTTGCCGGAGGCGATCGAGAATACGATCGAAATTGCCCGTCGCTGCGCGTTCCGCCCCAAAAAGCGCGATCCCATTCTGCCGAAGTTCGTGCCGGAGTCCGGACGCTCGCCCGATGAAGAGCTACGCGCCTTGGCGGACTCTGGTCTCGCCGCACGGTTGGCCAAGCATGGCCTCCACGCCGACGAGAAGGTCTATCGCGACAGGCTCGAGTTCGAACTCGACGTCATCATTCGCATGAACTTCGCCGGTTACTTCCTGATCGTGTCCGACTTCATGAAATGGACCAGGCAGCACGGCATTCCGGTGGGCGTGCGCGGTTCGGGTGCGGGCTCGTTGGTAGGGTGGACGCTCGACATTACAAATCTTGACCCTTTGCGATTTGGATTGAAGTTCGAGCGTTTCCTCAATCCCGAGAGAATCTCGATGCCGGACTTCGACATCGACTTCTGCCAGGAGCGCCGCGACGAAGTCGTGCACTATGTGCGCAACAAATACGGCCATGACCGTGTGGCGCACATCATCGCGCTCGGATCGTTGCAGGCGCGCGCCGCCGTGCGCGATGCCGGGCGCGTGCTCCAGATGCCGCTCGGTCTGGTCGATCGCATCGCCAAGCTGGTGCCGAATCCGCCGGGCAAACCTGTCGCCATACACGACGCCATCGCCGCCGAGCCCCGGCTACAGCAGATCGTGGAGCAGGACCCGGTGGTCGAACAATTGTTCTCCATCGTCGAGAAGATTGAGGGTCTCTATCGCCATGCCTCGACCCATCCGGCCGGCGTCGTCATCGGCGACCGTCCGTTGGATGAACTCGTGCCGCTCTATCGCGATCCGCGTTCGGAAATGCCGGTCACGCAGTTCGACTATGAAGATGCCGAGAAAGCGGGGCTGGTGAAGTTCGACTTCCTGGGCCTGAAGACACTGACGGTCATCGCGAAGGCCGAAGAGTTGCTGAAGCGCCGCGGCGTCATCGTGGACACGCAGAACATCGAGTTCGAAGACACGGCCACTTACGAGATGCTGGCCAACGGCGACAGCATCGGCGTCTTCCAATTGGAAGGGCAGGGCATGCGCGATCTCATGCGCAAGATGAAGCCCGACCACATCAACGATCTGGTAGCGTTGGTCGCGCTCTACCGCCCAGGACCCATGGATTCAATTCCAAAATATATCGCGTGCAAGCGCGGCAAGGAGGCGCCGGAATATCTCCATCCGGCGATGGAGCCTGTACTGAAGGAAACCTTCGGCGTCATGACGTACCAGGAAGATGTCATGAACATCGCCCGAGAACTCGCGGGCTACACGATGGGTCAGGCGGATCTTCTGCGTCGCGCCATGGGCAAGAAGATTCCGGCCGAAATGGCGAAGCATCGTGAAATCTTCATTAAGGGCGCCGGCCAAAAAGGAATTCTCGCGTCAGTCGCAGAACAGATTTTCGAGCTTGCGGCAAAATTCGCGGGCTATGGCTTTCCCAAGGGCCACGCTGCGGCTTATGCACAAGTCGCCTACCAGACGGCCTATCTCAAGGCGAACTATCCGGTCGAGTTTCTCGCCGCGTCGATGACGCTCGACATCGGCAACACTGACCGGCTGAACGTGTTTCAGCAGGAGGCGCAACGGCTTGGCGTGAAGGTGTCGCCGCCGGACATCAATCTTTCGGAAGCCTTCTTTGCCTGCGATGCGGACAAGGGCGTGATTTTCTATGCGTTGGCCGCGGTGAAAGGGGTCGGGCGGCAGGCCATGGAACACGTCGTCGCCGAGCGGCATGCGAACGGTCCCTTCGCCAGCCTGGCGGATTTCGCGCGACGGATCGATCCCAAGTTGGTCAACAAGCGCGCATTTGAAAGCCTGGCCCGCGCGGGCGCCTTCGATGCGCTCAATCGCAACCGCAGGCAGTTGGTGGAATCGTCCGACATCCTTCTTGGCAGCGCCGCGCGCACCCAACTCGACCGCGAGACCGGGCAGGCGACGCTTTTCGGCGACATTTCCGAAACGCAGCAGGAATTGAGACTGGCGGCGGTCGCCGACTGGCCCCCACACGAGCGGTTGAGCGAGGAATTCGCCGCCATGGGTTTTTATCTCTCGGGCCACCCGCTCGACGCCTATGCCGCAGCGCTCAGGCGCCTTGGCGTAACCACCTATGCGAGCCTTCTTGAAGACCGCAGGCGCTCGTCGTTCAGGGCTGTGCTCGCGGGGACAATCATACGAAAGTATGAGCGCCGCGGACGAAGCGACCAGACATATGCCTTCGTCTCCTTCTCCGATCCAACCGGTATGTTCGAGGTCATGCTGTTCCCGGAGGTGTTGGCCGCATCGCGACCGCTTCTCGAAGCTGGCAAGTCGATCCTCGTCACGGCGAGCGCCGATTGGGATGGCGATGAACTGAAATTGCGGGCTTCATCGCTGCTCGATCTCGACGCGGCCGCGGTCAATGCCGGCGAGGGTCTACGCGTTCATCTGGAGGACAGCACCTCGCTGGGCGCCATCGCCGCGCAACTCAAGCAACCCGGGAAAGGCATCATTACCTTCGTCGTACCTGGTGCAGTCGGCGAGGAAGTGGAGATCGCACTCCCCAAGAGGCTTCAGGTTACCCCGGCTTTGAAAAATGCGATCAAGTCGCTGCCGGGTGTCGCAGCGGTGGAGTCCGTCTGATCGATCATGCGCGGAACAAATGTCCGATGCGGACCGAGACCTGGGACAGATGTGACTCGTACCGGCCCAACGAATTCACCGTCGCGTCGTCGCCTACGACGACCAAGAGTTCGCTTCCCGGATCGAACTCCCAGCGGTACTTCACCGAGTAACCCAGATCCTGACTGATATTGTCGTATTGCGCCTCCATGCGGATCTGCATGTCGGGGGTGAAATTCAGCGCCGCATCGAGCGAGCCGATGTGGATCGCGACATGGCCGGTGGGCAGCCCGATATTCTGCATGATGTGACGACCGGTGAAGGTGAGCGTGTCGTCGGGATGCAGGTTGAGCGTCGTGTCGGTTTGCAACAGATGCCCGCCATAGAAACCGCAACATTGGATGTCGAAGGTCGCCGAAACGATGCGATCGGTCGCCGTAGAGAAGCGGCCATGGAACACCTGCCAGTCGTAGTTTGCAGCCGGAACGACAACCCCTTTTGGCAGCGTGAAAGCGACTGGAACTTTTTCGTAGTCGTTCCACGTCTCGATCATGCCGAATTCGCCGCGCTGCGTCATGGCGGCGACCCAGGAGCCTTCCTGGCTCGACTGGGTCAGATTGTTGAGGCCGGTCACGACATCGTACCAGACGCCCGTCTCGTAAAAGCGGGCGAAGCTATCGACGGGCCTGGTCCGGCGCGTGACGTTGCCATTGTACTCGCGGATGCCGGGGCGGCTGACGAAGCCCAGGGCGGGGTCGAAATTCTCACCGATATTCTTGAACTTGAATACGCCGCCCCATGGCTCGTTGGGGAAATTCACGTCAAGGCCGAAGGCATTGTCGTCTCCGACCTTGCTGGAGAAGCTGCGCTGGAAGTAGGCGTCGGCCGCGAGTTCCTTGCCGGGAATCAAGCCCGGATCGCGGAATTGAAAGTCCGCCCCCGCGACGCTGTTGCTGGTGGCGCCGGTCGGATCGCCGTTCGTCACGATGAATCCGATCTTGGAATTGCCCAAGACAGGCATACTGACGCGTGCGACGGAAAGGAATTGGCCGTCGGTGGTGCGCGTTCCATTCGTTCGCACGCTCAGCGCGCCGATGTCGAAACCTTCGTAATTGCCGGACAATTTCACGCCGGCGAGGAGGTCGACCGGATGCGAACCGTTGATGAGGCCGACATTGCGCGAAAAGAATGGCCGGCCATTCGGGTCATCGTGAAGCAAAAGGCCGCCGAATTCGAACGCCGCCGCGTCCTGCAGAAAAAAGTCCCGGGTCTCAGGGAAGAACAGGCCGAAGCGTCCGATGTTCACTTGGCGCTGATCGAGCGGGGTGTCGGAAAAGTCGGTGTAGGTGGTCAACGTGCCGGTCAGCGATGGTGTGATCTTGTAGAATGCACTTCCACTCGGGCGAAACTGAAAGCCCGAATGCCCCAGAACGTCCCAATCGCGCTGATAGCGAATGGCGGAGTAAGCCTGAATGTCCAGCCCAAGCCCCTGGTCGATGTCCGTCACGCCGGTCAATGTTCCCGCGCGCGAGATATCCGGCGATTGTATGATCTCCGAGATTCCGGACCAACGAATGCGCTCGTTTTTGCGGCGCACGATCCGCATGAGGTCGAATCCCCAATCCGTAGTCGCCTTGTCGTAGGAGATACTCCGGAAGGGAATCACGACTTCAGCCGACCAACCGTTGGGCAGCATGCGGGCTTTGGCATTCCAAAATGTGTTCCACTCATACAGAAAATCGGAATTGTTCTGGACGAGACCTTCGCGACGCGCGCCAAGCGCGTTGACTTCGAAGACGTAGCCGTTTCGTCGCGTCTTGTATGGATCGAGCAGGATGCGCACGAAGTCATCCTGGTCGATGGAACCGTCGCGGGCCTTGATGTGAGCCGTAACCTTCTGCGGCTCGTCGTCGAACACCATGAACGAGAAATAGAGGTTCTTGTCGTCATAAAGCATGTGCACGATGGTGCGCTCCGACGCCGGTGCGCCTTCTCGCGGCTCAAGCTGATAGAACTCGTCGAGCGCCGGCGCCTTCTGCCAGACAGGATCGGAAATATCGCCGTCTATGTTGGGCGCTTCAGCTGCGGTGATCCGCGTCGCCGCAAGGCTGGGACGATAGGTTTGAAAATCGTGTGCCGGGGCGCCTTGTACCGATGCGGCCATAGCGCTCGACGCACCAGTCAGAACAGACAATACGACGGCACCGCACACCAGACTCCGGCGAGCGGTACACGGCACCATCGGTCAGCCTCAATCAGGCAAATTCCGCGTCCGTTCTGGCACGGATTTCAAATTGTCACCGCTCACATTTGCGTTGTTCGGATGAAACTGACGTCCATCGTGTTCACAAAATGGAGAGCGCCCTCTCGATGCGAGAAAGGCCCTCGGTCAGCAGGTCTCGATCCTGCGCGAAGCAGATGCGCACAAAAGAGTCATCGCGGCCGGAGTCGACTGGCCCGAAGGCCGACCCCGGCGCAACGCCTACGCGGGCGTTTCTCACCAGACTTCGCGCGAAGTCCAGGGAATCCTTGAGACCATCCATATGAAGAAAACCGTAGAACGCGCCCTCGGGTTTGATCCAGCGGATGCGATTTTGTCCATCGATGAACTTTTGCACGACCTCGCGGCCAGTCAGACAGCGTTCAAGCATCTCACCACGGAACGCGTCGCCAGCGGGGGACAATGCGGCCAGTGCCCCGTACTGAACGAAACTTGTCGGTCCCGTGTTGTTCGCAATGGTCATGACTCCAAGCTGTTCTTCGAGTCGCGCAGGGTGGACAAGCCAGCCGATCCGCCATCCCGTCATCGCCCAGGCTTTGGAGAAACTGTTGATCACGAAGACATTGTCGTCGGGATCGCAGATCTGCAGGAAGGATGGCGCGTGCTTGGATCCATCAAACATCAGCGTGCCGTAGACTTCGTCACTAATGATGGCGATGCCGCGCTTCCTCGCGAAATCGAGGACGGCCTGCTGCTCCTCGCGCTTCATCACCCAGCCCGTGGGATTTCCCGGCGACGCAATGAAAATTGCTTTTGTTCGCTCGTCGCAAAGCGAAAACATTTTTTCGAGATCGAGTTGCCACCTCGAAGGAGACGCATTCCAGTCCTCGTTGAGCCGCGCGAAGCGGACCTCGGCGCCCATCATCTGTGCTGCTTGGAAAATGCTGGGCCAGATGGGCGACACGACGACCACATTGTCCCCCGGCTCCGCGAGAATTTGCAGCGCCGTGACCACGGCGAGCGTCGCAGCGCCAGGCATGGAAATGCGATCGAGTCCGACGTCGGCGCCGACAGTGCGCTTGTGAAAGTCGCGAATGGCCTGGCGCAGCGGCAAGATGCCTCGCGAGGCGCTGTAGAAAGTCTTGCCGTCGTCGAGCGCCTTTTTGGCCGCATCTCGGATGAATGCCGGCGTGACGAGATCGCTCTCGCCGAACCAAAGCGGAATGAGGTCAGGCTCGCCAAGCGCCATCATGGCAACGAGGCCGATTCCGTTGGGTTCCAGGCTTTCGATCGCCGGACGGATGGGATTCATGGCGAGACTGTATCGTGGCTTTCGGTTGTCTGGGCACCCGCCAAACGCATGGCGACCACGCTTCTTTTTGGCGGAAGGTTCAAGATCGGCTCTCTTGCGTGGCGAGGGTCAAATACGTATAAGCCCGGCCATCTCGCACGCAAGGGTGGGTTTCGAAGGGCGTTCCTTCGTCCCCGTCCGGTGTCCCGCAAGGGATAACCCTCGCGTCTGGCTAACCGGAAAAGGAGATTGAACAATGGCTTTGCCAGAATTTTCCATGCGCCAGTTGTTGGAGGCCGGCGCGCATTTTGGTCATCGCACGCAGCGATGGAATCCCAAGATGCAGCCCTACATCTATGGCTCGCGCAACGACATCCATATTCTGGACCTGACCCAGACCGTGCCGCTGCTCCACCAGGCTCTCGTCGCACTGCGTGACGCGGCTGCGGGCGGAGGCCGCATCCTGTTCGTCGGCACAAAAAGGCAAGCGTCGGAACCAATCGCAGCGGCCGCCAAGCGTTGCGCACAGTACTACGTCAATCATCGCTGGCTCGGCGGCACGCTGACCAACTGGCAAACGATTTCCAATTCGATCAAGCGCATGCGCAGCATTGAGGAGACCTTGTCCTCGGCTCAGAGTTCGGGCCTTAAGAAGAAGGAGCTTCTCGGCTTGCTTCGCGAGCGTGACAAGCTCGATCGCTCGCTTGGCGGTATCAAGGAAATGGGCGGATTGCCGAACATGTTGTTCGTCATCGACACGAACAAGGAAGCGATCGCCATCTCCGAGGCCAAAAAACTTGGCATTCCGGTGACGGCGATCCTGGATTCGAACTGCGATCCTGACGGCATTGCACATCCGATCCCGGGAAACGATGACGCGGCACGGGCGCTGGTTCTCTACTGCGACCTAGCGGCGCGCGCGATTATCGACGGTCTCAGTCAGGGCCAGGTGGACGCTGGGATAGACACCGGTGCTGCAGCAGTCTTGCCTGAACTGACCCCCGCTGCTGATGCGCAGTCGGTCGAAGCCAGCGCCTAAGAACAACGGAGCCCAAGATGGCCAATATTACCGCCGGAATGGTGAAGGACCTGCGCGACAAAACAGGCGCGGGCATGATGGATTGCAAGGCCGCGCTCGGCGAAACCAATGGCGACATGGAAGCAGCCATCGATTGGCTGCGGAAGAAGGGCATTTCGAAGGCCGCCAAGAAAGCCGGACGCACTGCCGCGGAAGGGCTAGTGGGCGTAGCGGTCGGGAATGACGCAGGTGCCCTTGTTGAGGTGAATGCCGAAACGGATTTTGTCGCCCGCAACGACGAGTTCAAAGGTTTCGTCAAATCCGCTGCGCTCCTAGCACTGGAGGAAAGCGGCGACGTCGAGAAAATACTCAATCGCAAAATGGGCGCTGCGAGCGTTCAAGCGACACTGACGGACCTGGTTGCCAAGATCGGCGAAAATCTCAGTGTCCGCCGGGCGACTGCACTGGCGGTGAGTCCGGGCGTGGTCGCGGCCTATATCCACAATGCAACGTCTCCAGAATTGGGGAAGATCGGCGTTTTGGTCGCACTGAAATCTTCCGCCGACAAATCGAAGCTCGCGGCGCTCGGCAAGCAGATCGCCATGCATGTCGCTGCAGCCGCACCCTTGGCATTGACGCCGGCGCATTTGGATAAGGCGGTGGTGGATCGTGAACGCGCGATTCAGACGGAAATAGCCAAACAGTCCGGCAAGCCTGACAATGTCATTGAAAAGATGATGGAAGGGCGCATGCGGAAATTTTATGAAGAGACGGTCCTGCTCCACCAGACCTTTGTCATCGACGGCGAGACGCGAGTCGAAAAAGTCATCGAGAACGCTGCCAAGGATTTCGGGACGCCGGTCGAAATAGCCGGCTTTGTCCGCTTCCAAGTCGGCGAGGGCATCGAAAAGACCGACAGCGACTTCGCGGACGAAGTCAAACAGATGGCCGGCCACTAAGGAGACGCAGAATGGCCTCAGCGCCGAAATATCGCCGGGTACTGTTGAAGGTCTCCGGCGAGGCGTTGATGGGCAGCCAGTCGTACGGCATCGATGTCGAAACAGTCGACCGAATTGCGGCGGACGTCGAACCTGCAACCCGGGCCGGAACTCAGATTTGCATGGTAATCGGCGGAGGCAACATCTTCCGCGGAATGTCCGGTGCTGCGAGGGGCATCGACCGTGCGACGGCCGACTATATGGGGATGCTGGCCACGGTGATGAACGCGCTTGCCATGCAGGCGGCGCTGGAGCGGGCGGGCGTCGCAAGCCGCGTCCAGTCCGCCATCCCGATGAGCACCGTGTGCGAGCCCTACATCCGGCGCCGGGCCATCCGGCACTTAGAGAAGGGCCGGGTCGTCATCTTCGCGGCCGGCACGGGCAATCCGTTCTTCACGACCGATACGGCGGCGGCGCTCAGAGCAGCCGAAATGAACTGCAACGCAATCCTCAAGGCCACTCAAGTTGACGGCGTCTACAGCGCTGATCCCAAGAAGGTCCCAAACGCCGAAAGGTACGATTCTCTCAGCTATCACGAGGTGTTATCACGTGATCTTCAGGTGATGGATGCCTCCGCTATTAGCCTTTCACGTGAAAACAAAATTCCGATCATCGTATTTTCAATCCATGATCGTGGCTCTCTGGCCGCTGTTCTGAAAGGCCAAGGGAAGTCGACGATCATCGAGGATCGGGTCTGACATTCGGTTAGACTTCAGGACAGAGGCCAACATGGCTGAGACATACAATAGGGACGAACTGACCCGCCGCATGAAGGGAGCGGTCGCGACCCTTCGTGGAGAATTCGCCGGACTAAGGACCGGCCGAGCAAGTCCCGCTCTGCTCGATCCGGTCCACGTCGAAGCCTATGGCAATCAGGTTCCGATCAACCAGGTGGGGACGATTTCTACCCCTGAGCCGCGGCTTCTGACGGTGCAGGTTTGGGACAAAGGGCTCGCCAAAGCCGTTGATAAGGCTATCCGTGACGCGAATCTCGGCCTGAATCCACAAATGGACGGGCAATTGCTTCGTATTCCATTACCCGAACTTAACGAGGAGAGGCGCAAGGAACTTGCCAAGCTCGCCTCGAAATACGCTGAAGCGGCCAGAATCGCTGTCCGGAATGTGCGCCGCGACGGCATGGACCTTCTGAAGCGGCTCGAAAAAGACCACAAAATCGGCCAAGACGAGCATCATAAACACAGCGATGAATTGCAGAAGATCACCGACGCGCACATAAAGGAAATCGACTCCGTGCTGCACGGCAAAGAACAAGAAATCATGCAGGTCTGACAGACCCGCCGCGAGGAAAGAGATGGCGCTCGCGCCAAATACTTCAATGGTCCTCCCCAGCCATGTCGCCATCATCATGGACGGCAATGGAAGGTGGGCGCGTAAGCGGCACTTGCCGCGCGAAGCCGGTCACGTAGCAGGCGTCTCAGCCGTACGCGAAGTCGTTCGCGCCGCGAGTAACATAGGCCTCGCCAATCTCACACTGTTTGCGTTCTCGTCGGAAAACTGGAAGCGGCCAAAAACCGAGGTGGGGGCGCTCATGGGACTGTTTCGCGCCTACTTCCGAAGTGATCTCGATGAACTTGTGGAGCGCGATGTCCGGGTTCGCATCATCGGAAGCCGGTCGCGCGTTTCTCCCGACATCCACTCGATGATTGAAGACGCGGAACAAAGAACCGTCCACAACAAAGGTCTCAATCTGACATTTGCGTTCGACTACGGTGGGCAGGAAGAGATTGCCAACGCCGCCCGCGAACTTGCGAGAGGTGCCAAAGAGGGTCGCCTCGATCCCGAAACCATCACACCGGAGCTGTTTGCGGCGCGACTGTTTACGAGCGCGCTTCCGGAACCTGATTTGGTCATCCGGACAAGCGGGGAGCATCGGCTGAGCAATTTCTTGTTGTGGCAGTCGGCCTATGCAGAGCTGGCATTCGTCGAAACACTCTGGCCGGACTTCACCAAGGAAAAGTTTCTCGAGTGCCTGGAGGAGTATGCCCAGCGCGAGCGCCGGTTTGGTGCGGTCTCGGAAGCGGTCGCGTGAGTAAGTCGGCAAATGCAGTTGCGCAACCGGGCCCTGCACCGGGCTTACGCAACATCAGGTTCAGTCGGGACTGGATCACGCGACCTTTGTTTGGCACAGCGCTAGCACTCATTACGATTGCCGCCATTCTCGGCGGCGTGGTGTATTTTGCAGTTCTCTCGGTGGTTGTCGGAATCTCCGCGGCTCGAGAATGGCACCGAATGATCACCAATAGAGCGTACGGCCAGGATTTCATGACTACTTCAGCCACGATCGTCGTGACGACCGTCGCTGCGTTGACATGGCCCCACTCCATAATTCCGTGGGTCGCAATCGTGGCCGGTGTCGCCCTGTCGGCGGGAATAGCGCGGTTGCGTGGCGAGAGAATTCTTTGGCAGAGCGCCGGCGCCGCCTATCTCTGCGTTCCAATACTTGCGCTCTTACTTCTGCGCGACGCACCCCATGGCGCCATGATCATCGTTGCGCTCTTTATTGGAATTTGGATGACCGACACGGGCGCTCTGATTGCGGGCAATCTCATCGGCGGTGCGCGACTTTGGCCGTCGCTGTCTCCGAACAAGACTTGGGCCGGGACGTTCGGCGGTGTGGTCGCGGCTGCCGCTGCCGAGGCGGGTTTCGTGATGCTTCTTGGCGGACATGCGTTTGTTGGCGTCATGCTTGGCAGCGGAATCGCAATTGTCGCACACTGCGGTGATCTTTTTGAATCGTGGGTTAAGCGGGTGTTTCAACGCAAGGACAGCGGCAGCATTATACCGGGTCACGGAGGTGTGCTTGACCGCATCGATTCGACTCTCGCTGCCGCACCGACCCTCGCTGTTCTAGTGCTTATCGCCGGCGTCAATCCCTTGTTTGGAGCTCAGGCGTGAACGCCCTTGCAGCAACACGCCACGATTTTGAGATCGCTCGGCTGGAGCCCGTGCTGGCGCGTCGCATCTCCGTACTGGGCTCAACGGGTTCGATCGGCGTCAGCACACTCGACGTCATTTCCCATGCGAGAAGGACATATGGTGCGCACGCAATGCCCGTTGAGGCAATCACGGCACACTCCAATGTAGAGATTCTCGCCAAGCAAGCGCGCGCAATTCAGCCCAAACTCGCAGTGATCGGCGACGAGAAAATGTATGGTGCGCTGAAAGCCGAACTATCCGGAAGTGGAATTGAAATAGCAGCCGGCCGGGCGGCGGTGATCGAGGCGGCGGCGCGGCCATCGGATACAGTAATGGTCGCCATTATGGGAGCCGCTGCGCTCGAACCTGCTCTGGCAGCCGTCGCGCGCAGCGCCACAGTAGCTCTGGCAAACAAGGAATGCATTGTTGCGGCCGGCAGCGTCTTTCATCGCGCGCTGGCCAACTCGTCCGCATCGGTCATACCTGTAGATTCGGAGCACAATGCCGTCTTTCAAGTCCTGAACGGAGAAGGTGCGCACGAAGTCGAGAAAGTCACGCTAACGGCCTCCGGCGGACCGTTCCGAGACTGGTCGCTCGAACAGATGGCCGCCTGCACTGTCGAACAAGCCGTCGCCCATCCCAATTGGTCAATGGGCGCAAAAATATCTGTCGACAGCGCCACGCTCATGAACAAGGGCCTCGAAATGATCGAGGCTCACTTTTTGTTCGCGTTGCCGGTCGATAAGTTGGATGTAGTTGTCCATCCGCAGTCGATTGTCCATTGTCTCGTTTCGTATGCTGACGGATCGACGCTGGCACATTTGTCCTCGCCGGACATGCGCACGCCCATTGCTTATGCTTTGGCATGGCCTCGCCGAATATCGTCTCCTTCTCGCCGGCTCGACCTCTCGCAAGTAGGCCAACTCACATTTCGCGCACCGGATTATGACCGGTTTCGCTGTCTGGGCATCGCGCTCGACTGTCTGAGAACAGGAGGAATCGCTCCGACAATTCTCAACGCAGCCAACGAGATTGCCGTGGAGGCGTTTCTCAATCACCGCATCGGCTTTCTCGATATACCGCGGATTGTTGAGTCCGCACTCAGCGACAGCCCAAACGCCAACGCGTCGGTGGACACGTTAGAAGCCGTGCTCGCGGCCGATGCTCGGGCTCGCGAGCTGGCCAGCAATATATGCCGTCGTGTCGTGAACTGAACGACCGCAAAGGGAGAACTCATGCTGCAGGTGCTACAGGGGTTTCTGAGCTGGTCGATATACGGCATTCCGGCTTTTCTGTTCCTGATTACCATCGTCGTATTTTTTCATGAGCTCGGCCACTTTTCGGTAGCTCGCCTATTCGGCGTGCGAGTTGAAACCTTTTCCATCGGATTTGGGCGCGCGCTCTATTCCTGGACTGACAGGAAGGGGACTCGCTGGAAGATCTCATGGGTCCCTCTGGGCGGGTTTGTGAAGTTCTTTGGCGATTCCGATGGCGCAAGCAAGCCCGACCGTGAAGCTGTTGCGCGCATGAGTCCGGCCGACCGTGGCGTTGCATTTCCGCTCAAGCCGCTGTGGCAAAGATCTCTGATTGTCGCTGCCGGACCATTCGCGAATTTCGTTTTGGCATTTGTCATCCTGACTTTGTTCTTCATGATCATTGGTCGCGTCTTGACGCCTGCGAATGTAACAGAGGTCGTGCCGCACAGCGCTGCCGAAGCGTCGGGTATTCGTGCCGGCGATGTGATCGTGGCGATCGATGGCGAGTCGATCGCGAGCTACGAGGAAATTCAGCAGATAATCTCCGTTAGCGCTGGAATCCCCCTGCCGATCGTTGTGAGTCGAGCCGGGCACCTGTTGACCTTGTATGCGACACCTCGTGAAACGGAGGTAACAGACGCGTTCAAGAACAAAATGAGAGTTGGACAACTTGGCATCCGAAATATCTCGTCGCGAGCGATCGTCAAACTTGGCCCCTTCGCAGCAGCTCGGGCGGCGATCTCGGACATCGGCAATATCATCTCGATTACATTTCGCGCGCGCCAGCAGTTGTTCAACGGCAATTCCAGTCAGATTTCAGGTCCGATCGGGATTGCCAAACTCTCGGGACAAGTCGCATCCGTCAGCTTTCTTGCGCTAATCCAACTGGCCGCTCTACTTTCGGTAAGTATTGGGCTAGTCAACCTTTTCCCAATTCCGCTGCTCGACGGGGGCCATCTTCTGTACTATGCATGCGAGGGTGTCTTGGGGCGCCCGCTTGGAGAGCGTGCCCAGGACCTCGGATTTAGGCTTGGGCTGGCGGTTGTGTTGGGCATTTTCATCCTCGCGACCTGGAATGACCTGGCTCGGCTAAATCTTTTCTGAAACGTCGGCGAAACGTCGCATCGCGACGGTCGAGCCCAGCAACGAGTGCCAGAGACGACTGGATGAGCCGCATCACCCTGTTCGCCAAAGTAGCGCGCGCCTCGCTTGCGGCCGCAACCTGTCTGGCATTGGCGGATACGACAACGGATGCCCAATCCGCGGCGCCTGCTGCACCGCCCGTTGTCCCAGCCCCCGCCGCTCCGGAGGCAAAGGTCATCCAACACATCGTCGTTCTGGGAACACAACGCATCGAGCCTGCGACGGTCTTGTCATACATTTCGGTCCACGAAGGTGACACCTACAACGAGCAGTCATCCGACCTGGCGCTCAAGACCCTCTATCAGACCGGGCTATTCGCCGATGTGAAGGTCAGATTCGACGGAAAAACGCTGACAGTCAGTGTCGTCGAAAATCCGATTATCAATCAGATCGAGTTCGAAGGTAACAGCAAGGTCTCTCAAAAGGACCTCGAGAAGGAAGTTCAGCTGAAGCCCCGAACAGTGTTCACGCGTTCTCGGGTCCAAGCCGATGTCCAGAGAATCATCGAGCTTTATCGGCGCAACGGTAAATTCGCAGCGTCTGTCGATCCTCAGATCATTCAACGCCCGCAAAACCGTGTCGATCTGATCTTTTCCATTTCCGAGGGACCCACTACCGGCGTCGCCCGCATCAACTTCATCGGAAACAATGTCTTCGATGACGGAACACTAAAGGCACAGGTCGCAACCGAGGAGAGTGATTGGTACAAGTTTCTGTCATCGAACGACAACTATGACCCCGATCGTCTGACGTTCGACCGTGAACAACTGCGCCGTTTCTATGTGAGCCACGGCTACGCCGACTTCCGTGTGGTGTCTGCGGTAGCTGAGCTGACATCCGACCGGCGGCAATTCTACATTACCTTTACGCTCGATGAGGGCGACAAATACAAATTCGGCAAGGTCGAGATTGAGTCCGGCATTCGCGAGCTGACGCCAGCCACCCTGCGTCCACTGGTGAAAATCGAGACTGGCGACACCTACAATGCGGACCTCGTTCAAAAGTCGATCGATGCGCTTACCAACGCCGCAGGAACCAAGGGTTATGCGTTTGCCGAAGTGCATCCACGCATTAGGCGTGACCGCGACAATCATACGATCGACGTCGTTCTTAAAATCGACCAGGGGCCGCGTGTCTACATCGAGAAGATCAACATCGTCGGCAACACTCGCACGCTCGATAAGGTCATTCGCCGCGAATTCCGCCTTGTCGAAGGGGATGCCTTCAACCGCGTACTTGTCGACCGGTCCCGAACTCGTATCCGCGCGCTCGGCTTTTTCAAGGACGTATCGGTCAAGCAGTCGCCAGGCTCGCAACCAGATCGGACAAATCTCACCGTGACGGTCACCGAACAATCGACAGGAGAATTGTCTTTGGGTGCCGGCTACTCGTCGACAAGCTCCTTTGTCGGCGAATTCAGCTATACCGAACGTAACCTGTTCGGGCGCGGCCAATATCTGCGCGCAAGCATTCAGCTCTCGACTATCAGCAAACAGTTCCAATTCAGTTTTACCGAGCCATTTTTTCTGGACAGGCCACTCAATGCCGGGTTCGACCTCTACAAGATTGTGACCGACTACCAGCAGGCGAACTACCGCGGCGACACCACGGCGGCCGGCATACGATTCGGCTTTCCTACATCCGAATACGGAAATGTTGGCCTTCGCTATACCTACAAGATCGACAAGATCACGCCCTTCTCGGGCGCGCCGCTCGAAGTGCAACAGGCAGCTGGAACAACGAAGACGTCGCTGCTCGGCTATACTTTTGTGTACGACACGCTCGACGATCCCATAAAGCCCACCAAAGGCTGGGCGGTCAGCTTCTCGCAAGAATTCGCGGGACTCGGTGGATCGTTGAAGTATCTACGCACCCAAGGCTCGGTTGGATACTACCATCCCATTTTCTGGGACGCGTCGGTAGGCTCGATCAATCTTCAGACGGGTTACATTACCGGGTACGACGGTCAGACAATCCCCATTCAGGAGCGCTTCTTCAAGGGTGGCGATTCATTCCGTGGATTTGCGCAAGCGGGCGTCGGTCCAAGAGACACGATCGTCAGAGGCAATCAAGGAGCGGTCGGAGGCAACTTTTTCGCCATTGGCAGCGCTCAGATGCGACTGCCCAGTTTCCTGCCCGACAGCTACGGTGTGAACTTGGCTCTATTCAGCGACTTCGGTACGGTCGGCCATCTCGATATCACTGTGCCGCCTTGCTCCTTGACAAGCTGCATCAAGGATAATCTCGCCATGCGTGCCTCGGCCGGCCTCGCGGTCGCCTGGAAGTCGCCCTTCGGACCGATTACAATTGACTTGGGTGTCCCTTTCCTCAAGACATCCTACGACAAATCTCAGATCATCTATTTCAGCGCAGGCACGGGGTTGTAACTTCCATGAAAAACGCATCGCGCATGGCCCGCATTATCATTGTCGCGGCCGCGGTTTTGGTCGCGCCGCAATTGGCCTTCGCAGCACCGCCTGCGCCAACCGGGACTCCAAATCCTAAGATCCTGGTAATCGATCGCGCTGCGATCCTGCGTGGCTCCGTCGTCGGACAGAATATTATGAAGCAGGTCCAAAGCCTCACCGTCGCGGCTGAGAAAATGCTGAAGGGCCAGGACGTTGCGCTTCGCCAAGAGGGTGCTTCGCTGCAGCAGCAACTGGCAATACTGTCGCCTTCTGTGAAAGAAGCGAAGATAAAGGCATTTCAAGCCAAGCAGGCAGCGCTGCAGCAAAGTGTCCAAACTCAGCAGGGACTCATTCAGGGTGGGGTCTTGAAGGCGCGCCAACAAGTGGAACAAGCGCTCGGCCCGATTCTGCAAGCAATCATGACTGAGCGAGGCGCAAACTTACTGCTCGACCGCAACGCTGTTGTTCTGGGAACCGTGGATGTCGACGTTACAAAGGTCGCAATCGACCGGCTGAATCAAAAGCTTCCCGCCGTGAAAGTGGTTTTGACGCCGCTGCCTCCGGGAGCGGCTGCGCCACAATAGAGCAGGATGCCTAATGGCGGATCCACGCTTCTATGACAATCGCGGCCCCTTTACTCTGGCTGAAATATGCACTGCGTCTGGCGCCGCCCTTCCTGATGGCGCCGAAGGGAGCGTTCGGGTGCTGGACTTGGCAAGTCTGTCCAGTGCCGGTCCCGATCACCTGACGTTTTTTTCCGGCATTGGTGAAGCCATTCGAATTCAGTTAGCGCAAAGCAGCGCGGGATTCTGCTTTGTTCCGGCCAAGACATCGAAGCCTTTGCAGTATCGCGTTGGACTGACCGCGATTGCAGTCCGCTCGGTTCAGCATGCTTTTGCAGAGACAGTACGACTCTTTTATCCCGAGTCCGGCTTGGTTTCGTGGACGCAGCAGACGGCGGTCGATCCATCGGCATCGATCGGGTCCAACGTCAGGCTGAGCCCCGGTGTCGTTATCGGTCCCGGCGCCGAAATAGGCGAAGACACGCGCGTTGGGCCGAATACGGTCATTGGGCGCGGCGTAGCGATCGGAAGAGGATGCGAGATCGGAAGCAATTGCAGCATCACCAATGCCTATGTCGGCGATGGAGTTTTGATACTTCCGGGAGCGCAGATCGGCCAGCCGGGCTTCGGCTTTGCCTCCGGACCCTCCGGCCACATCAAGGTTCCGCAAATTGGCCGGGTGATCATCCAGGACCGCGTCGAGATTGGTGCCTGTACGACAATTGACCGCGGTGCCCTTGGCGACACCGTCGTTGGTGAAGGGACCAAGATCGATAATCTCGTCCAGATCGGGCACAACACGCGGATCGGAAGACACGATATGATCGTCGCGCAAGTAGGGATCTCAGGAAGCTGCGAATTGGGCGATTTCGTCGTTTTGGGCGGTCAGGTTGGTCTCGCGGATCATGTGACGGTCGGTAGCGGCGCAAGGTTTGCCGCTCGAGCGGGCGCACCACCGGGCGAATACGCAGGCGGCGAAGACTATGGCGGCATGCCGGCCAAACTGGCCCGCGAATGGATGCGCGAGATTTTCACATTGACGAATCTCACGAAGAAGTCGAAACGGGGCGGCAATGGGTGAGAGCGGACAACACGGACTGGTTCTCGATGTCGAGCAAGTCAAAAAACTGCTGCCGCATCGCGCCCCCTTTCTTTTTGTTGAGCGCCTCACCGAAATCGTTCCGTTTGAAAGTGCGGTCGGGCACAAGCCGGTAAGCTTCAACGAGCCACATTTTGCGGGACATTTTCCAAACTACGCCGTGATGCCTGGCGTTCTGATTGTTGAAGCCATGGCGCAGACTGCCGGTGCCTTGATTGTCCATTCGATGGCGTTGAAGGAAACGCCTAGCGTATTTTTCATGGGCATCGACAAGGCTCGATTTCGGCGCCCGGTTGTTCCCGGCGATACGCTTCGCTTTCCCGTGAAGGCCCTCCAACACCGCGGGCCGGTCTGGAAATTCGAAGGCAAGGCGTTTGTCGGAGATGCGCTCTGCGCGGAAGCGGAATTCAGCGCCATGATCCGCGTCAACGACGCGACCTGAAAAATGGCGGTTCATGCCACCGCGATTGTAGAAGACGGCGCGACGCTCGGTCCCGGCGCGGACATCGGTCCGTTTTGCATTGTTGGACGCCACTGCGTTCTTGGGGAGGGCGTCCGGCTTCTGTCTCACGTTGTGGTTAGTGGTCGTACTCAAATCGGCGCGCGGACCATCGTACACCCACAGGCTGTCCTGGGCGGCGAGGGCCAAATCCGAAACAACGACTTTGCTGATGCCCGTCTGATCATCGGCACAGACTGCGTCATTCGCGAATGTGTCACCATGAGCGGCGGAAGTCGCGGTGGTCGGGGGGTAACCACTGTCGGTAACAATGGTTACTTCATGGCGTACAGCCACATCGGTCACGATTGCGTCGTCGAGGACGATGCCAACTTTGCAAACAATGCAACACTTGCTGGCCACGTCCAGATCGGGCAGGGCGTGATACTCGGCGGCCTATCGGCAGTTCAGCAGTATGGCCGTGTCGGACGCGGAGCAATGATTGGTGGCGTCACCGGCGTGAACACAGACGTAATTCCATATGGCATGGCCACCGGCGACCATGCCGTTCTCGGCGGATTGAATATAATCGGCCTGAAGCGTCGTGGGGTTAGCAGAGAGTCCATTCACATAATCCGCACTGCATTTCGCGAAATTTTTCTTGGGACGAGTGGTACGCTCTTGGAGCGTGCGCGCAGGGCGAGCGAGACCTGGCCGGAAGTTGCGCAAGTCCAGGAGATCGTCGCCTTTATCTTGGCCGATGCTAAACGGGGATTGTGCATCGCAGAGCCCGCGCGCAAACACGCGAGCGAAGACTAGTGGTGGGCTCGACAATCGGGATTGTAGCGGGTGGCGGAGATCTACCCCGTGCCATAGCGGAGAGCGCACGCGATGCGGGGCGCGAAGTGTTTGTCCTTGCACTGCGGGGCTCAAGCGAAGACTGGGTGTCTAACTTCCCCCACGAGTGGATTTCGCTCGGAGAGACCGGAAAGGCGTTTCGAGCGCTGCGGACGGCGAACGTCAGCGACGCTTTATTGGCCGGAAGAGTCGAGCGGCCAAAGTTCTCGGATATCAAGCTTGATGCCAAGTCGGTCATGCTTGCTCCACGCGTCATGGCGGCCGCGCTCAAGGGTGACGACGCGCTCTTGCGTTCCCTCGTCGACTTGTTCGAACGAGAGGGATTTCATGTGATAGGCGCAGCCGAAGCGGCGCCAAATTTGATTGCCCAGGTAGGGGCCTTGGGACGCTTACGGCCATCTGCTGATGATGAACGCGACATCGCGCTAGCCTTCAAGGTTGTTCGTGCGCTTGGCGAACTCGATGTCGGCCAAGCTTCCGTGGTTTGTGCTGGCCTCACTCTGGCGGTCGAGGCGGCAGAGGGAACTGATGCCATGATCGCACGCATCTCTGCATTGCCTGAACACTTGCGTGGCACCTCTACTAGGCGGCGAGGCGTTCTGGCCAAGGCGCCAAAGCCCGTGCAGGATCGCAAGACCGACCTTCCTGTGATCGGACTGCAAACGGTGCGCAATGTTGCGGCCGTGGGACTTGCCGGTATTGCAGTCGAGGCTGGCGGCGCTCTGATTGTCGATAAGCTCGCGGTTGGCGCAGAGGCGGACAAGCTCGGCCTCTTCGTTGTGGGCGTCGCGGCTTGAGCAACTTGCCGGCCAAAAAACTGTCGTTGATGCTAGTTTGCGGCGAGCCCTCCGGCGATCAACTCGGTGGACAGTTGATGGCCGCGCTCAAGGTGATTGCCGGCGACCGCGTTTCCGTGACCGGTGTCGGGGGGCAGTCCATGATCGCCCAAGGTCTGAATACACTTTTCCCGCTCGATGACACGGCGGTCATGGGCCTGAACGAGGTTGTGCCCAAGATCGCAATCATACTCAGACGCGTTCGGGAGGTATGCGACATTGCCATTCGCACACGACCCGATGCCGTCGTTTTGATCGACAGTCCAGACTTTACGCATCGCATCGCTCGGCGCTTGAAGCGACTTAACCCGGCCATCAGAACGATCGACTACGTGGCACCGCAAGTATGGGCCAGCCGGGCTTACCGCGCGCGCGCGATGGCCCGAAACTTTGATTTGTTGCTGGCGCTTTTGCCTTTTGAACCGCCGTTTTTCGAAAAAAATGGCCTCCACGCGGTCTTTGTCGGTCACCCGGTGATTGAGCGGGCCAAACTCATGACCAGTGGTGCTGCACTACGCGCAAGACTCGGCATTGGTCCTGACCAACCACTATTGGTGGTTCTGCCAGGCAGCCGCTCCAGCGAGATTAGATTTATTCTTCCGACATTTCGGGCGGCCGTTGCCAAGATCGCGTCCCGGCTCCCGAACCTCGTCACGGTGATCCCAACTGTGCCGCACGTAGCCGCGCGTGTACGCGTTTCCGTCCATGACTGGCCGGTTCCAGTGCACCTCATTGAAAGTGATGCGGACAAATTCTCAGCGATGAGCACGGCAAACGCTGCATTGGCCGCCTCGGGCACCGTCACGACCGAGCTCGCTCTGGCTAGAACACCAATGGTCGTAGCCTATCGTGTGGGCTGGTTGACATACTTACTCGCGCGGCCACTCTTCGTGTCGAGATGGTTCACTCTTGTGAACCTATTGCTCGAGAGAGAGGCGGTGCCGGAATTTCTGCAAGGCGCAGCCACGCCACAGAATCTTGCCGACGCGGTCATACGCTTGATGACCGATGCGCGCGCGGCTGATGCTCAGCGCTCAGATCTCGATCTGGCGGCTGAGCTGCTTGGTCGCGGTTCCGAGGCACCGTCATTGCGCGCGGCGCGGGCCATTATCGATTTCGTTGACAAGTAGCGGCGGTCAGCGTTTCGACAGCGGCGTGTATTCTCGCTGCTTTTTGCCGGTGTAGATTTGCCTCGGCCGCCCGATCTTTTGGTGCGGGTCCTCCAGCATTTCTTTCCACTGCGCGATCCACCCGACCGTACGTGCCAAGGCAAACAGTGCCGTGAACATGCTGGTTGGAAAGCCCAGCGCGCGCAGAGTGATCCCAGAATAGAAATCGATGTTGGGATAGAGTTTACGCTGGACGAAGTAGTCGTCCTCGAGGGCAATCTTTTCCAGAGCGACCGCAATCTTGAGTGTCGGATCGTTGTGATGGCCGATCTCGTCCAGTACCTTGTGGCATTGGACCTGCATCGCCTTCGCGCGCGGGTCGTAGTTTTTGTAGACTCTGTGCCCGAAGCCGGAAAGACGAAAATTGTCGTTCGGATCTTTCGCTTTTTTCACGTATTCAGGGATGCGATCGACCGTTCCGATTTCCTCAAGCATCTTGAGGGCCGCTTCGTTCGCGCCACCATGCGCGGGACCCCATAGGCAGGCGATGCCGGCGGCGATACAGGCAAACGGATTGGCGCCGGAAGAGCCAGCAAGCCGAACTGTCGAAGTCGACGCATTTTGTTCGTGGTCGGCATGCAGAATGAAAATTGTGTCGAGCGCCTTAGCCAACACCGGATTGACCTTGTATTCCTCGGCTGGAACGGAGAACGTCATTCGCAGGAAATTTTCTGTGTAGCCGAGGGTATTCAACGGATATACGAACGGTTGGCCCATCGTGTATTTGAACGCCATCGCTGCAAGCGTAGGCATTTTGGCGATCAGACGGTGGCTGGCGATTTCGCGTTGGCGCGGGTCATTGATATCGGTCGAGTCGTGATAGAAGGCCGATAACGCTCCGACGACTCCGCACATCACCGCCATCGGATGGGCGTCCCTCCGAAAACCGCGGAAAAACTGAGCCAACTGCTCATGAACCATTGTATGAAACGTAATGGCTCTGTCGAACTTAGCCATCTCATCTTTGTTTGGCAGGTCGCCATGCAGAAGGAGATAGCAAACCTCCAGGAAGTTAGAATGTTCGGCGAGTTGGTCGATTGAATAGCCGCGATAGAGCAAAATACCCTTGTCACCATCGATGAAAGTAATGTCGCTCTCGCAGCTGGCGGTCGATGTAAATCCCGGATCATAAGTAAAGATATCTGCATCACCGTAAAGCTTGCGAATATCCACCACTTCGGGACCTTCGGAACCGCTGAATGTGGGAAGCTCATACGACTTGTTTTTATAAGTTAGGGTGGCCGAGCCGGCGGGCCTGATTTTGCTCTCTCTCATTGAATGGCTCCTTGGAGGCCACGCAGATCCCAGCAGCCCCATTTTGCGTTGCGGAAACTATAAGCAATCTGGGCTGGGGACGTCACCACCCACATGTAATGACCAGCCAGAAGCAATTCTATTCAAACTGAGTAAGCCCCCAAGCGGACGAGGGACTCTTCGCGACCGAGCAAGGCCATCATCTCAAACAGGGGAGGGGATGTAGTTTTGCCAGTCAGGGCAGCTCGAAGGGGTTGCGCGATCTCACCAAGCTTCAATCCCTCGGCTGCGGCAAAATCTCTGATGGTCTCTTCCAGTCTGGGTCCCGTCCATTCTGCCTTACTCAAAATGGGAATGAGCCTAGCGACCACTGCCCTGGCTTCAGGCCGCAAAAGCTTCTGCGCTGACTGGTCGAGTGCCTGACGGCCGTTCGAATACAAGAATTCGGCCGCCTGCGCCAATTCGACAAGCGTTTTGGCACGCTCTTTCAGCGACGGCATCGCGTCGAACAGTCTGTGCCGCGCAACCATGGTGAGCACGCGTGGTGGTGTCTCACGCGCGAGAAGCGAAAGCACCTCTGCCGTTAAAGCCTCATCTTTTGTCTCGCGGATATAGTGCCCATTCAGGTTGTCGAGCTTTTTGAAATCCATTCTCGCCGGGCTTTTTCCCATATTTTCCAGATTGAACCACTCAATGGCCTGTTGTGTGGAAATGATTTCGTCGTCGCCATGGCTCCAACCCAACCTTAAGAGGTAGTTGCGCATGGTTTCTGGCAGATAACCCATATCGCGATAGACTTCGACGGCGAGCGCTCCGTGGCGTTTCGAGAGTTTTGCTCCGTCCGGACCGTGGATTAAAGGCACGTGGGCATAGATAGGTTCGGGCCAGTCCAATTGTTCGATGATCTGGAGCTGTCGTGCCGCATTGTTGAGGTGGTCGGCTCCTCGGATGACATGTGTGACGCCCATGTCGTGATCATCGACGACGACGGCCAGCATGTAGGTGGGCGTCCCATCGCTTCGCAACAGCACCATGTCGTCCAGTTGGTCGTTGACAAATCTGACATCGCCAAGCACCACGTCCTTTACGATCGTCTCGCCAAGCTGACGGGATTTTAGTCGTACGACGTAAGGGGCCCCAGCGGGCGCCTCCGAAAGGGCTCGGTCACGCCAGCGGCCATCGTAGCGTTGCGGAAGTCTTTGTTCCTTCTGGCGAGCGCGCATATCTTCAAGTTCTTGAGACGTCGCATAGCAGCGATACGCCCTCCCTTGCGCCAACAATTGGTTCGCGACCTCGCGGTGGCGGTCGGCTCGAGCAAACTGGTAAACAGTTTGTCCGTCCCATTCGAGACCGAGCCAAGCCATTCCGCTCAAAATGGCGTCCACAGCTTCAGGCGTTGAGCGCTCACGGTCCGTGTCTTCAATCCGCAGGAGAAACGTCCCGCCCGCATGTTTGGCAAATAGCCAATTGAACAATGCAGTGCGCGCCCCACCGATGTGCAAATAGCCGGTGGGTGACGGAGCAAAACGAACGACGGGCCTTTTATTGTCTGTCATGGTGCTCGTTGCAAAAGTGGGCCGGCGTTAGCGGCTTCGTCAGCTTCTAGCAAAAGGTTTCCCATGGGGGTAGGCCCGAAAGCACTCCGCCGGCCGGCGTCGGCAGTCAGTATCGCAGCGTCTTGGAAGCACGCTTGCCACATTGGCCAGTCGAAGCTTGGTGCCGAGCTTTTGAACGAACGGGAGCGATGGCCCCTCTGGTTGCCGGTAGCGATGGGTACGGGCATTGCGATCTATTTTGCATTGCCGATTGAACCCCCGGATTCATGGGCCGTGGCCGCTATGCTGTCAGCAGTGGCGAGCGGGTTCGCCGTTCACGGCAGTCAACGTGTCGCTATCCGCGTCGGATTATCTGTCCTGGCCGCCGTATCACTCGGCTTTGCGATAGTGAAGGTGCGAACGGAACTTGTAGCCGCGCCGATACTCAGCCATCGCGTCGGCCCGCTTGGAATTGATGGTCGAATCGAACATGCGGAGCTTCGCGGCAAGGGCTATCGGATAATCCTCGGACACTTACACATACACAGACTCTCTGTTTTTGAAATTCCAGCCCGCGTAAGAATCTCGCTGAAAGCAGGTACAACCTTACCCACGCCGGGAAGCTGGTGGCACGTAACAGCGGTCTTGATGCCGCCTCCTGCGCCGGCCGCGCCAGGTGCCTACGATTTCGGCCGAGCGGCGTATTTTATGCGTTTGGGCGCAGTTGGCTACGCGTACGGCCGATTGACCAGGATTGAAAAAGGAGACGATGCATCGCTCCTGGAACAAGTGTCGTTGGTCGTCGAGCGACTTCGAGCCCAGATAACCGAGCGCATCCATTCCGTCTTGCCCGGAAGCACTGGAGGGATCGTCTCCGCCCTCATCACCGGCAATCGAAGCGCAATCTCGGAGGACGACGAAGAGGCGCTACGCGATGCAGGCCTCGCGCATGTTTTGGCCATTGCCGGTCTGCACATGGCGCTCGTAGGCTTGGGACTCTTCTGGGTCGTGCGCGCCGCACTCGCCGCTGTTCCAGCAATTGCTCTTCGTTGGCCGACTAAGAAATTGGCGGCTGTGGCTGCTCTGTTTAGTTCGGCGTTCTATCTCACGATCAGCGGAGGCACTTCTGCGTCGACGAGAGCCTTTGTGATGCTCGCCATGATGCTGCTGTCAATATTGGTCGACCGGCCGGCGCTGTCTATGCGTTCCTTAGCGTTAGCCGCGACAATCATACTCGTTCTTGGTCCAGAGAGCATACTCGAACCAGGATTTCAGATGTCGTTCGCCGCTGTGATGAGCTTAGTTGCGGTCGCGGAGTGGGAGGCGAGCCGCAAGACACGAGGCGGCGACGCAAGTCCATCAAGACTGCGGCCGGTGCGCCGATATCTTCGTGGAATTGCGGTAACAAGCCTCGTCGGCAGCTTGGCGACGATTCCGTTCGCGATATTCCATTTCAATCGCGCAACCCACTATGCGGTTCTGGGCAACCTGCTGGCGATGCCGGTGATGGGTTTTGTCGTTATGCCATTCGCCGCATTGTCGGTGTTGCTGATGCCGGTCGGTTTGGATGCTGGACCCCTCCACATTACTGCGTGGGGCGTTGCATTCATGCTTGCGGTGGGGCGCTGGGTATCCGACCTACCCGGTGCGGTTTCCGTGATGCCCTCATGGCCAACCGCGGCGCTCTTATTGGTATCGCTCGGTGGGCTTTGGATGGGGTTGTGGCGGCGGCGTTGGCGTTGGTTGGGCGTACTTCCTTTTGTGGCTGGTTTGGCGTTCGGCTACTGGTCTCCTTCGCCAGACATTCTAGTTGATCGCGACGGTGCGACGGTCGCGGTTCGCGTGCCGGATGGAACATTGAAACTGCTAAGGCCAGCTAAGGACTCTTACTCTGCCGATGAGTGGCTCAAACGCGACGGCGATACGCGCGTCGCCGAAGACGCGTTGGCCGGCGCTTCCGATGGGGTTCTGTGTGACTCACTCGGCTGCATTGCGACTGCGCATGGGCGCGCGAAGGTCGCGGAAGTATTCCGGCCCGAGGCGCTCGCGGAGGACTGTGCCGACGCGGACATTGTGATCAGCAAGGCGCGCCTTCGAAATAATTGTACCGGTCCGCAACTTGTTATTGATCCGGGCGCAATGGCGCGAAGCAACGGTTACGCAATATGGTTAGGTACGCCAATTCGCTGGCAAACGGTTGAACAGTTTCGAGGCAATCGCCCGTGGAGTGCGCAGGAACCGCTGCAAAAAAGTCAATATCGGCGGATCAATCCGACAAGTTTACCTTGGATGCGAACGCGATCGGCGCCATAAAGACGCGTCTCGTAGGCGGGATTTGCCGCCTCCAGTGCGATGGAGTCGCCCCTGCGGCGCAATCGCTTAAGCGTTGCTTCCTGGCTGTCCACCAGGGCCACAACGATCTCGCCTGTATTTGCGGTGTCCGCCTCCTGTATGATGACGGTGTCGCCATCAAGGATGCCGGCATTGATCATGGAGTCTCCAGTGACTTCCAGAGCATAGTGGTCGCCGCGCCCGATCATACCGCCCGGAACGGGTACATCTCCGACCTTGTTTTGAAGCGCTTCTATCGGCGTGCCGGCAGCAATGCGTCCGACAAGGGGCACATTTATGGCGGCTTCGCCTTCTCCGGTTGCACGACGGGGACTGCCGGCCGCGCGCGCATCGGAAGAGATTCGGCTCTCCCCGCGCCCATGCCGCACCGCCGGACGTTGTGCTTGGCTGCGGGTGGTTGCAGGTCTCAATGTGTCCGCCACGTTGTCGGGCAATCTTACGATCTCGAGCGCTCGCGCCCGCTTTTCCATGCGCCGCAGAAAACCGCGCTCCTCTAGCGCTGTGATCAGCCGGTGAATGCCAGACTTTGATTTGAGATCGAGTGCATCTTTCATCTCGTCGAACGAAGGCGGTATCCCGGACTCCCGCACCCGTTCATGTATGAACATCAGGAGTTCGTATTGCTTGCGTGTGAGCATGGCATCCATGTCCTTCATTGCGCGCGCCCAAATCAGGGCGAACAAAGGCGAAACATGGAGAATCGTTCTAGTTTAGTTCTCGGGGTGCGTCAACGCAGATTCGTAGCCGAATCAACCACTTTTTGGCCTCTTTCCTTCAGAAAGCGGGTCGACAGGCTCAATCGAGACTCAACACCGCGACGCGCTCTCCGACTTCGGCCCTGGGGGCATGCGGGGGGCGGACAATAAGAACATCGGCCGTCGCCAGTGCCCTCAGCATTGAAGAATCTTGCACGGCAAATGGCTCGACCCAGCGTTCGCCGTCGCGAACTTCGATGCTCGCACGCACATAGTCCTGACGTCCATCATTGGGCTTGAGCGCGGTCGAGAGTCTGGCGGTCGTCACGTCTTCGTTCTGCGTGGTTCCAAGCATTGCGGAAATTGCGGGCCGTAAGAAGAGCATTGCGCACACAAGCGTCGAAACCGGGTTTCCAGGCAAGCCGAGTAGCGGAGTTCGTCCCAATCGACCGAATATCAGCGGCTTTCCCGGCCGCATGGCGATCTTCCAAAAGTCTAGTTCGAAGCCTTTGGGTCCCAACGCTCTTTGCACCAAATCGTGTTCCCCGACCGAGGCGCCGCCAATTGTGACGATGAGGTCAGCCGTCGTGGAGAGATCGGCAATACTCGCCACGGCCTCCTGCGTGTCAGGTAAAATACCGAGGTCAACGGCGACACCTCCCCAGCGCTCGATCAACGCGGCGAGGCCAAAGCCGGATGACGCGACGATACCGCCGGGTTTGCGCGAAGCTCCAGGGACAGAGAGTTCATCGCCGGTCGCCGCAAAAGCAATCTTCGGGCGCCGACGCACCGCTACATGCGGGACATCGCCGGCCGCGATCAAGGCGAGGTCCCACGGCGTAAGACAGCGGCCGGTACACGCAATCACTTCACCCGATTTGAAATCGAGTCCAGCTGGACGAATATGGCGGCCAGCGATCGCTGCCACTTTCAGGGCGACCTTGTCGAACTCGGCGACGGTGTCTTCCTGAATCACGATTGCATCAGACCCCTCCGGCACGATGGCGCCTGTAAAAATTCGTACTGCCTGTCCGGGTCCCACTGAGCCTTCAAACGGGTGTCCGGCGGGCGCCGCACCGACGATGTGCAGCTCTGCACCTGGTCCGGTCGCGTCGGCCGCGCGTACGGCATAGCCGTCCATGGAGGATACGGCTGCCGGAGGTTGATCCTGCCTCGCGCGAATATCGCTTGAGAGTATTCGGCCCACCGCACTGGTTAGTGCGACAGACTCCGAGTCAAGTACGCTGAACGCGGATGTGATCCGGCGCACCGCCTCGTCAACGGAAATCATCGAAACAGGTCTTCCACACGTGACCGCGCGGCGCGCGCGAGTTTTTCCGCGACATCGCCCGGCATTGATGGCGTTTTACCGGTGAGGAATGCATAGATCTGGGCTACCGACACGTCGGCATCTTTTGCCCATTGCGTTGCGCGTAGCCGCCGCGACGTCATGAACGTCCGAAACGCCTCGCGCCGGGAATTTGCATCGTGACGAGCACTGGGGCTCCTTTTCGGAATCGAAAGTGAGGATTCAGCCATGAGAATTGCAGGCTTTGGAGATGACTTAGCTTCAACGGAGCGGACTACAACCTTCGGCGCCTGTGTGCTTGCGGCCCGAAAAGTACCGCTCTTGCCGCCAGACTTGGACAAGAGCCGAATGCTCTCAATGACCGACCCTTTGTCGATGGCCTTTGTCATGTCGTAGATCGTGAGCGCCGCGATGCCGGCAGCTGTGAGCGCTTCCATCTCCACGCCCGTTTTCGCAGCCGTTTTGACGGTCGCCACAATTCGAATTGTGTGATGCGGTTCGTCAGATTCGATCTCGATGCTGGCGTGAGTGAGAGCAATGGGGTGACAGAGAGGAATGAGTTCGCCAGTCTTTTTTGCTGCCATAATGCCCGCAATGCGAGCCGCCGCCGGGACGTCTCCTTTCGTTGCAGTACCGGCGACAACGGCATGGAACGCCTCGACGGAAAGCGAAATGGTCGCTTCGGCGATGGCTACGCGTTCGGTCTCGGCCTTTTCCGTTACGTCGACCATTCGCGCGGCGCCGCTCTCATCCAAATGGGTTAACCGGTTCATGGACGAACTTTAGCGCCAATCAACTTCGCTGTCGCTGCCGCAACATCCGCCTCGCGCATCAGACTTTCGCCTATGAGGAACGTGCTGACCCCAACGCCGGCCAATTGTTCGAGCTCGGAAGCTTTGCTAAGTCCGCTCTCTGCGACGATCAAAATCTCCTTCGGGATCATAGGTGCCAGGCGCAAAGTTACGCCCAAATCCGTCGCAAACGTGTTCAGATCGCGATTGTTGATGCCAATCATTTCAGTGCCCAGTTGGAGCGCGCGTTCGAGTTCAGCTTCGTTGTGGATTTCGACCAGTACATCCATGTCCCAGCGGTGGGCGGCGGCGATGAGCTCGGACACTAGGTTGTCCTCAACCATCGCCAAAATGATCAAAATACAGTCGGCTCCCGAGACGCGCGCCTCGACGATTTGGTACGGATCCAGCATGAAATCTTTTCGCAAAACCGGCAGATCAGTGACGCGACGCACTCGCTTCAGATATTCGAGTGTGCCTTGGAAAGATGGAGTGTCGGTCAACACCGAGAGACAAGTAGCGCCGCCCCTTTCATAGGCTCTGGCGAGTGCTTCCGGATCGAAATCTGCACGAATGAGACCCCTGGAAGGACTGGCCTTTTTGATCTCGGCGATCAGACCGTACCTCTTTTCGATCTGCGCTCTTCTCAAAGCGGTAAGAAAGCCCCGCGGCGCGTCGGCGCAGCGCGCTTCCTTCTCAAGAGCGGCAAACGGCAAACGCGCCTTGGCTTTCGCCACTTCGTCGCGCTTGTATGCCGCAATCTCGCTCAGGATAGTCATGGCCGCACATTCGAGACTGTGATCAGCTCGTCGAGCTTTGTTCGAGCAGCGCCCTCGTCGATCGCTGCAGCGGCTAAAGCGGCGCCTTCCTTCAGGCCCGGCACCTTTCCTCCGATCACTAGCGCGGCCGCAGAGTTTATCAAGACGATGTCTCGATATGCACCAGTCTCGCCTTCAAGAAGCCGCTTTAAGGCAGCTGCGTTCTCGACTGCTGTTCCGCCGGCGAGCGCCGACAACGGCGACCAACTGAGGCCTGCATCCTCCGGGCCAATTTCGCGCACCGTAACCTTGCCGTCGGCCAACATGGCAACTCGCGTTGGCCCGGAAATGGCGATCTCGTCCAGGCCATCGCCATGGACGACCCACGCACGATCGGTGCCAAGTCGAGCGAGCACGTCGGCCAACGGCTCGACCCAATCGCGAGCATAAACGCCGACCAATTGACGCCGAACGCGCGCTGGGTTCGATAGCGGCCCCAGGAGATTAAATATTGTCCTAAAGCCGAGCGCCTGGCGCACCCGTGCGGCGTATTTCAGCGCGGGGTGATAGGTTTGAGCAAACAGAAAGCACAGTCCGACTTTGCGCAAACAATGCGATGCCTCGGTCGGACCGAGATCAATTTTGACGCCAAGCGCTTCGAGACAGTCCGCGGTGCCGCTCTTTGAAGTCATGTTGCGATTGCCGTGCTTGGCAACCGGAATGCCGCATGAAGAGACCACGAATGCACAGGCCGTCGAGATGTTGAGCGTACCAGCCCCGTCTCCGCCAGTTCCGCAAAGATCGATAGCGTATGGGTTGGCTTCAATCGTGGTCATAGCGCTTCGCATCGCACGAACGGCACCTACGATCTCGTCAATCGTAGGTTTGCGAACCGCGAGTGCGGTAACGAAAGCTGCGATGCGGACGTCGCTAACGTCGCCCGCCATGATGAGGCCGAAGGCGCGTGAAGACTCCTCTATCGCGAGTTTGCCACCGACCGCGACCGTTTTCAGGATCTTCTCGAACTCAGCGTCGCTCATGCAGTCACGGTAGCACGCGCAAGTTGGAGAAAATTCTGCAGCAGAGCGTGACCATTCTCGCTGGCAATGCTCTCGGGATGAAATTGAACGCCGTGGATGGGGTATGTCTTGTGCATGATCCCTTGAATGACCCCGTCGTCGCTGGTTGCCGTAACTTCCAGCGAGGCCGGCATGCTCTCCGGCGCGATGGTCAATGAATGATACCGGGTAGCTTGAAAGTCGTTGTTGAGTCCACGGAACACCCCTTTGCCTGTATGGTGGATGCGCGAAAGTTTGCCGTGCATCGGCGCAGGCGCGCGCGAAATTCGGGCGCCATAGGCTTGTCCAATGGCCTGATGTCCGAGACAAACGCCCAAAATGGGGTAGCGGCCGTCGGCTTGCTTGACGATGTCCAAACAAATGCCTGCCTCGTTGGGTGTGCAGGGGCCCGGCGATAGCACAATCGCTTCGGGCCGCATCGCGAGAGCCTCGGACGCGGTCAAATCATCGTTTCGCCGTACGACAACTTCCGCGCCCAGCTGTCCAAGGTAGTGGAAGAGGTTGTAGGTAAAGCTGTCGTAATTATCGATCAAAAGCAGCAAGTGACACCTATCAGTGGACCCATCCAGGTCAGGGTCGATCCTCTTTCTACGACGGCGTGCCAGGTTGTTGAAAGGTCTCGCTGCGACGAGAAGGCCCGCGTTTTGCCAGAGCGCCCCTGCGGAAGTCGGGCGCCAGGGTTTCTTGTCGACGAGGTGGTCCTGTTGCATTCCCGAGCGCGGTTGACGATCGCGGAGACGAGCCTAATTTGGGCACAATCGTCTATCTCGGAGCACGCATGACCAAAGCAAACGGGCGCAAAGCGATTTTCATCACAGGTGCGGCGTCCGGTATGGGGCGCGAAACGGCGCGTCTCTTTCAACATAAAGACTGGTTCATCGGAGGCTATGATGTGAACGTCGAGGGGCTTCGATCGCTGGAATTGGAGCTCGGGGCCGACAATTGCATCGTAGGCAAACTTGATGTCTGCAATCGCGCTGATTATCGCGCTGCACTTTCTGAATTCACAGGCAATACCGGCGGCAAACTGGACATTCTCTTCAACAACGCCGGTATCGGTCGCGGCGGACCGTTTGAGAGCCAGTCCTTTGATGATGTCATGTCGGTCGTCAACACAAACTTCGTCGGTGTGCTCATTGGCATTCATGAAGCCGTCCAGTATCTAAAAGCCACTCCGAACTCTTTGTGTTTCACGACGTCCTCATCGTCGGCGACTTATGGAATGCCGGGAATTGCAGTCTATTCGGCCACCAAGCATGCGGTGAAAGGTTTGACCGAAGCGCTTGCAGTCGAGTTCAAAGCAATTGGCGTTCGTGCCTCCGACGTTCTACCAGGATTGATCGATACACCCATCCTGCCACCAGGTATTGCCGCCAACGCCCCGAAAGAAGGAATGTTCCGGGCCATTCCTCCCATTGAGGTGGCCAAGGTCGTGTGGGCAGCCTACCAGTCCGACAAGCTCCACTGGTATGTCCCGCCAGAAATCTACGAGTTGGACAAGGCGGCCACGCTTACGCCGGAACAGACACGAGATGGCATGGCGAATGGTACGTTGTTCGCTCAATTGACAGCGGCCACTTCTCCATGAGCGAGGAACTGGTCGGCGAAGTTGCGCCTGCGCAGCGCTTTGATGAGGAAAGACTCAGGTCGTATCTTGAGTCGAAGATCGAAGATTTTGGCCGCGAACTGTCCATACAGCAAATCAAGGGCGGTGCTTCCAATCCAACATTCAAGCTTACAACACACGGCTTAGATGGGCCCAAGCGTTACGTGTTGCGCAAGAAGCCGCCCGGACAATTGCTTGCCAGCGCGCACCAAGTTGACAGGGAATATCGCGTTATGAAGGCGCTCGAAGGGACGGGCGTTCCTGTGCCACGTATGCGCCACCTCTGCGATGACGCATCCATCATCGGCACAACGTTCTATGTGATGGATTTTCTTGACGGACGAATCTTTCGCGATGCGACATTGCCTGAGCTTTCACGCCGCGAACGCGGCGTCATTTATGACGAGCTGAACGCCACGCTCGCCAAATTACATCAAGTCGACTATGTCGCCTGCGGATTATCGGACTTTGGCCGGCCGGGGGGTTATTTCGAGCGCCAAGTGGCTCGGTGGATCAAGCAATACCGGGGAGCCGAGAGCGAACACATACCTGCGATGGAGCAGCTCATTCTGGAACTGCCGACGATGATTCCATCCGACCAATCGGTCTCCATTGCGCACGGCGATTATCGCTTGGAAAATACGATGTACCATCCCACCGAGCCGTGTTTGATCGCGGTGTTGGACTGGGAGCTTTGTACCATCGGTCATCCGCTCGCCGATATCGCGTACAACTGCTTCCTGTGGCACTCCGAGGGTCAGGGTTGGGGAAGTCTGCTTGGCGTCGACTTTGCTTCGAGCGGTATCCCCACAGAAAAGGAATATGTTGACGCCTACTGTCGGCGAACAGGCCGTAACGGCATTGACAATTGGAATTTCTACATCGCCTTCGGCGTGTTCCGACTGGCTTCCATTTCCCAAGGTGTTTATCGCCGGGTTCTGAACGGCGTGGCGCCAAGTGACCGCCCCGCTGTGAATGGAACACCGCGGCTGGCCGAACAGGCCCTCGAACTGCTTCATCGCAAGGGCTAACGCCATGGCCGCGCTTACACCCACCGTGGTTCCGCGTGGCGATCAGGACTGGGAGGTCCTGGTTCCACTAGACGCTCTTTCTGCATGGATGGATGGGCAGGGTATCGAGCGTGGCCCAATCGAAAACCCACACCTTCTCGGTGGTGGAACACAGAATATTCTGCTGAGATTCGAACGCGGCGGACGCAGCTTCGTACTGCGCCGGCCGCCGAAGCATCTGCGCCGAAACTCGAATGAAACAATGCGCCGTGAAGCGCGCGTATTGACGGCATTGCGCGGTACCGATGTTCGTCATCCGGGAATGATCGCGGCTTGCCCTGACGAAGCCTTGTTGGGGGCCGCATTTTATCTCATGGAACCGGTCGATGGTTTCACGCCTCGCGAGGAAATGCCGGTTCTACACGCAAGCGACCCGGCCATACGTCGCGCGATGGGCTTCGAAATGGTCGACGCGATCGCCTCACTTGCGGGAGTGGATTTCCGGGAACGCGGCCTGGCCGATCTCGGCAAACTCGACGGCTATCTCGAACGCCAGGTCGGCCGCTGGCGATCGCAACTCGAAAGCTACACAGAATTCCCCGGCTGGCCCGGTATAGCGGGAATTCCGGGTGTCGACAGAGTAGGCGCGTGGCTGACATCGCACCGGCCGCCATCATTCGCACCCGGCATTATTCATGGCGACTTTCATTTCGGAAATGTGTTGTTCGATCGGAATAGCTCCAAGTTGGCAGCGATGGTCGATTGGGAATTGACGACGCTCGGCGATCCGCTTGTTGATCTCGGCTGGCTCCTATCGGCGTGGCCAGAGGATGGAGCCGAGACCGGACCTGTCAAACCGTGGCAGGGATTTCCGCGGCGCCGTGAGATCGTCGCGCGATATGCTGAGAAAACTGGTCGTGACGTCAGTCATGCGGATTGGTACGAAGTGCTCGCGTGCTACAAGCTCGGCTCGATTTTGGAAGGCACGTTCGCGCGCGCCTGCGCTGGTCGCGCGCCGAAAGAGACTGGCGACTTCCTACACGCCTCCACGCTGGCGCTTTTCGAGCGGGCGTTGAAGAAGATTTCCTAGCGCGTCTGCCCACCGTCGACAGCCAAAACGGCTCCCGTAACGAAGCTCGCCACGGGGCTCAACAAAAACGCGGCCGCAGTACCGATCTCTTCGGGTTTGCCGTATCGGCGCAGCGGCACCTCGCGCTTGATCCACCTTGCCCAGGCCTCTGCACGCTCACCTGTTGAACGCGCTTCCCAGTCGCCACCCGGAAAGATGATGTTACCCGGGGCGATTGAATTCACGCGAACACCAACAGGCCCTGCGATCTTTGCCAATTCCTTTGCCAGATGGTTCATCGCTGCCTTGGCTGTGCCATAGGTCAGGGGCGTGCCCATAGCGCCCAGACCCGCAATCGAACTGATGAACACGAATGAACCTTCCTTGCGGCGAGTCATGCGCCTCAGAGCGCCACGTGCAAGGCGGAATGCCGAATCGAGATTCTGGGCAAAGGCACCGCCCCAAGTGGCGTCGTCCACGTCATAACCGGGCGGTGTTGGATGCAATCCGACATTGGCAACCGCGCCCCAGATTGAACCGAAATTGTGCTCGACGGCTTCGAGCGCCTTCTCGATCGTCACGGTGTCGCGCATATCGCCTGCCATGGACCAGATGCGGTCCTTGCCAAAAGCGCTCGCCAGGCGCTTGTGCGTCGCATCTAGGGCCTCCGCGCCCCTTGCGGTAATTGCCAGGCGAGCGCCTTCCTTGAGACAGGCTTCGACTATTCCCAGGCCAATTCCGCGACTGCCGCCAGCGACGAAGATGACCTTGTCCTTGAGTTGCAGGTCCATGAATGCTCTCCGTTCGAACTACAGTCCTAGCACGGCCTTTGAGAGAATGTTCCGCTGCACTTCGCTTGTGCCGGCATAAATCGATCCCGCTCGGTCGTTCAAATATTTTGCCGCGACGGTCCAACTGTACTCGGGCCCAACCGGACTCTGGTTGCTCGGCGGTCGATAGTTTGGCGAGGGTCCACCCGCGGATACGGCGAACGGCTGGTAGGGAAGGGCATCGAACCCAACAGCTTCCAGCGCCAGTTCGGTCAAACGCTGGCTCAATTCGGTCGCGACCATCTTCAACATCGAGGATTCTGCCCCGGGCGCTTGTCCCCTGCTCAGTTTCGACATCACGCGAAGCTCGACTGCCTCCAGCGAGTCGACTTCAATTTGGGCTTGCGCGAGCCTAGCGGCGAAATTGTCGTCGCAGATGTGTTCCGCTTGCGCAATCGCGCGAATCCGTTCCATCCGCGACTTCAGCCCTGGCGAACTGACGCCACCGCCGCGTTCGAACTGCATCAGGTATTTGGCAACGGTCCAGCCGTCACCAATCTGGCCGACGACGTTTTTTTGCGGCACTCGTACGTCGCTGAAGAAAACTTCGTTCTGAATATGCTCGCCACTCAATGAGACTATCGGCTTCACCTCCACGCCTGGCGTCTTCATGTCGATGAGCAGAAATGAAATGCCCAGCTGCGGGATCTTCTCGCGCGAGGTGCGCACTAGGCAGAAGATCCAGTTCGCGACGTGCGCGTGCGTCGTCCAGATTTTGTGGCCATTGCAGATGAATTGGTCACCGTCTTCACGTGCACTCATTTGCAATGAAGCCAGATCGGAGCCAGACCCAGGTTCGGAATATCCCTGACACCAGAAATCCTCGCCCGATAGCATCCGCGGCAAGAAATAGGATTTCTGCTCCTCCGTGCCATGACCGAGGAGAACCGGTCCGCACATGCCTATGCCCATCGGCGACAGGGGAGGAGCGCCGGCCGTCGCCAGTTCGCTCGCGAAAATATAACGTTGCGCGACGCTCCACCCGCATCCGCCATATTCGACTGGCCAGGCCGGGGCGACCCAGCCTCGTCGATAAAGAATACGCTGCCATTTCATTCCGACTTCGTAATCGGCATAAACACTCGTCAGGGTGCGACCGGCCTTGCGCAAATCGGGCGTGAGTTCGTCAGCGATAAATTCGCGCACCTCGTCACGAAATGAGAGGTCGGAGGCACTCCAACGTATGTCCATCTACTTGCTCCAGGCGTGGCACTGCGATCTTGCGGAGAGGACGTTACGGAACGCAAGACTTAATATAACTTGGACCTTCCGCTGGAGGCCTCCGTCTACTATCTACGTGGCCTGACCCAATTGCAGAGAGGTATTTGGCGTGAATGAATTGCTGCCATTGGCGACAAAAGTCGGCGAGAGATTGAAGGAGAGAAAGGAAACGCTGGCGATTGCTGAGTCATCGAGCGGCGGATTGCTTTCGGCTGTTCTGCTCGCAGTTCCCGGAGCATCCGCATACTTCCTCGGAGGTGCGGTGGTTTATACAGCCAAGGCGCGAGTTCTTCTGATGGACCTGCCACGAACGTCAGTCGCGGGAATGCGTTCCGCCAGCGAACCATACGCCATGCTGCTGGCACGCACCGGGCGCGAGCGATTTGCCGCGACGTGGGGACTTGCCGAAACCGGTGCAGCGGGACCGACTGGAAATCCTTACGGCGACGCGGCCGGACATAGCTGCATCGCACTCAGCGGGCCGATTGAGCACTCCATGACCTTGGAAACGGGTGAAGCGGATCGAGTCGCCAATATGCGCGCATTCACAGAAGCCGCGTTGAAATTGTTGCTCGGAGCAATCTCCTGAGTGTTCCCTATTGTCCGCGGTCGGCCGCCGAGGCAAAACGCACAGCCTCTTCCGCCGCCATCATCAATGCCTTGGCCTTGTTTACCGTTTCCTGATATTCCGCCTCGGGAACGCTGTCGGCGACAACGCCGCCACCGGCTTGGACATACATCATTCCATCTTTCACGACCGCAGTTCTCAGCACGATGCACGTGTCCATCGAGCCATCAGCCGCGAAATAACCGACTGCGCCCGCGTACACGGCTCCACGTTTCTCCTTCTCGAACTCGTCAATCAGCTGCATGGCTCTGATTTTCGGCGCGCCCGATAACGTTCCTGCTGGAAGTCCGGCCGTAAGAGCGTCGATCGCATCCAATCCGTCACGAATCTTGCCTTCGACATTCGAGACAATATGCATCACATGGCTGTAGCGTTCGATGAAGAAACTGTCGGTTACCCGAACTTCTCCAGTCTTGGCAACACGACCGACGTCATTTCGTCCAAGGTCGACAAGCATCAGATGCTCAGCTCTCTCCTTCTGGTCGGCCAGGAGTTCGTCGGCCAAATGCGCGTCTTCCTCACTCGATTTGCCGCGGGGACGGGTACCAGCAGCGGGCCTTATCGTGACGACCCCATCGCGCAGACGCACGAGTATCTCGATACTAGAACCAACGATCGAAAATCCTGGAAACGACAGGTTGTAGAGAAACGGCGAGGGATTGAGGCGCCGCAATGCGCGGTAAAGTGCAAACGGAGGCAAGGCGAATGGTCGCCGGAAGCGCTGGCTGGGCACGACCTGAAAAACATCGCCGGCGCGGATATACTCCTTTGCTCGTTCGACAATCGCCAAATATTCATCGTGCGAAGTGTTCGATTCAATCTGTGCAAAGAGAGGCAGATCAATCGGGGCCGGGGATGTTGGCGGCGTCGGGCGATCCAAGTCGCCGACCGCGTCCGTAATTCGCTCGCACGCCCTCGCATAGGCGGAGCGCGCATCAACGCCGACCTGCGGCCACACCGGTGTCACGACGAGAATCTCGTCGCGAACATTGTCGAAGATCGCGGTGATTGTGGGCCGAACGAGGATCGCGTCTGGCAAGTCCAGCGGGTCGGCCGGTTCGGGTCCGAGGCGCTCGACCAGTCGCACCATGTCGTAACCGAGATAGCCGAAGAGACCGACTGCCATCGGCGGAACCGCCGACGGAAGAGGCATGCGGCACGCCTTTGTGAGGCCGCGGAGCGCAGTGAGGGGCTTTTCGGAATTGACATCCGGGACGAATTTGTTTGCGTCCCTTCGCGCGTCACGATTGACTTCGGCTTTGCCATGGCGACAACGCCAGATCAGATCGGGCTTCAATCCGATGATCGAAAAACGGCCGCGCGTCTCGCCGCCCTGCACACTCTCCAGAAGGAAGGCATTTTCTTGGCCTTCCGCCAGCTTCAGAAATGCTGATACGGGCGTTTCCAGATCGGCGACCAGCCTCGTGTAAAGAACCTGCGGAGTGCCGGAATCATAAACGCGTGCGAATTCTGAATATTCGGGATCAATCGCCATCGCACGCTCACGATCCCGAGCCCGAGTTGCCGATGGTCGTATCGACGAGCTTTTGATTGATGGTAACGCCTTGGCGCGCTTGTTCAGCCTTGGCGAGGGAGCTGCTGAAGTCAGATGCAATGTCACCCGACAGCTGGCGCACGCCTTGGGCATAGCCTAGGTCGCTCTCGGACGGCGATGGATGTTGAATACCGGTGACGCGAGCGATCATGTAAGAGCCGCCGGGCATCGGACCTGACACCACGCCGCCAGCCGGCGCATTGAAGAGTGAAGTCACAAGGGCTTTGCTGAACGTGGAATTGTCGGTCCCGCGGATCAATGCAGGACTTGTCTGCACGGAAGTTCCAAGTGATGTTGCGACGTTGGCAAGCGAGTGAGCCATATTGGCTTGATTGGTCAAGGTGGCGGCCTTCGTTTTCAACGCGACCGCCTGCTCGCCGGCAATCCAGAGGGTCAGCGCCTGGGAGCGCACCGACTCGAGTGGTTTCAGTTTTGGCGGGGTCACGCCTTCGACCTTGAGGGCGTAATAGTGGCCGTCGGCCGTTTGAAAGGGATCACCTTCGTCACCGATCTCGCTCTTAAAGATCTGGGCCAGCAATTCCGAGTTGCTGGCGGCCGCAACTTTACTGCCGTCGGGAGCTAAACCTTGCGCGTCGATCCCGGGAATGCGTGCGAAGTGCATTCCGGTTTTGTGTGCGGCTTCGGCAACACTGGCGCCGCCTCCAACCGCATCGGTAAACGCATTGGCGATGTCCGTGAGCTTCGCAGTCGCAAGTTTCCGCACCAGCGCCTGCTTGATTTCGTCACGGGTCTTGGATGTACCCGCAACAATGTTGGTCACATGAATCAACACCCATCCGAATGTCCCTTTGACTGGAGCGCTGATTCCATTGCTGGACAGAGAAAAGGCCGCCTTGGCACGCGCCGGATCAATTGCTAAATCCGACTGGCTGAGTTCACCAAGTTTGTAGTCCGCGGGACGAAGGTTCCGCTCTGCCGCGAGCGCTTCAAAGCTTTTGCCGGCATCCAAGGTCGACTTGGCGGCCGTTGCTTCTGCTTCCGATTTGAATCCGATCTGCTCGATGTCGCGTTTCTCTGGAACGATGTAGTCAGATTTGTTGGCGTCCAACTCGTCCTGAATCTGTTTGTCGGAGACGGTTATCGTTGGCGCGACATCATCGACCCCGATTGACGCATAGCTAACCGAACGATACTCGGGTGTGCTGAAGCGATCGGGGTGGGCCCGGATAAAGGCAGCAAGAACGGTGTCGGTTGGCGGTTTGATCGAGCCCACCATCGCAGGCGTCAAGATGATGTATTCGGCTGCGCGCAGTTCGTTGATATAGGCGAAAATGGCTCGCGCATAGTCCGGCGGCATGACAAAGCCGCCTTCGATCGAGCGCAACATCTGGTCACGTGCAGAGTCCTTACGCATCGTTGCGATAAATTCGGCTTCAGAATATCCCGCGCGAGCGATAATCTGGACAAATGTCGCATGATCAAATGTTCCCAGCGGACCTTTGAAGGCCGGCGCCTCTTGAACTTGCGCTCGGATGCGCGCATCGGTCGTCGTCAGCCCGAGCTTCGAGACAACAAGGTCCAGCGCGGTTCCTGCAATCATGCGGTCGAGAATTTGTTCGCCTGCCAGCTTCGACTGCTCTGGAGTCAAAGCTGTCCGGGCACTGCGCATGATGTTGTGGTACTCGCGCGAGAAGAGGTCGGCACCAATTTGCACGGACCCAATCGAGAAGACTGTGGTGTCAGCACTTCCTCTGAAAATGTCCGCAATACCCCATAGTGCGAAGCTGAGCGCCAGCCCGCCCAGGAAAACCGACGAAACCCAGGATTTGGCATATTTTCTGATTTCCTGAAGCATCGAGGTTGAGCGTCCTAAAGAGGCCTTGGCGGCGAAAAGCGGCGGATGATAGGGAGGGGCGGTGATTACGGCAAGAACTGTCGCGGCTGGCGAGCTCAGGCGGACGTGACGCTCGGCTTCGCATGGCGGGTATAGGGGAGCAAGACGGGATGCGGCAACTGATAGCCGGAAACTGGAAGATGAACGGTGTGGCGTCATCGCTGGGCGAAGTCGCCCTGATATCGTCGGCTTTGATCGCAAGGCCGCCCAAGTGCGACGTACTCGTATGTCCTCCGGCGACACTCATCTCCCGTGCGGTTGAAATTGGAGGCACCGTCATACAGTTCGGCGGACAGGACTGTCATGGAGAAGTCTCGGGCGCGTTCACGGGCGACATCAGTGCCGAAATGTTGGCGGACGCCGGGGCAAAGGCGGTGATCGTCGGCCATTCCGAGCGCCGGCAATATCACGGCGAAACGGACGCGCTGGTCGCGTCCAAGGCCCGCGCTGCCTGGCGGGCAGGACTGCTGGCGATCGTCTGCGTAGGGGAGACACTGACCGAGCGAGAAGGCGGCCAGGCCGAAACAATTTGCCGGTCGCAACTATCCGGCTCCGTGCCAAGCGGAGCAACTGGCGAAAACACACTCGTCGCTTATGAGCCGATATGGGCGATCGGCACGGGAAAAACGCCCAACCAAGATCAGATCGCGACCATCCATGCGCACATTCGGACGTGCCTCGGGTCGAATATGCGAATTCTCTACGGCGGGTCGGTGAATGCGTCGAACGCGAAAGGCATTTTGTCGTTGAAGGACGTTGATGGCGTTCTTGTGGGTGGCGCGAGCCTTAAGTCGTCAGACTTCCTGTCAATCATTGCTGCCTGTCGGGGCGCTTGATGAGATGCGGTGAATAAGGGGCAAGGGCTCAGCTAGGAAGAGCAGAGCTCTTTTTGGCTGCTAATCGCGGCTACAGGTACGCTCGCTTCCCTAATTGGGCAGATTCGTCTATTGAGCGCCGCCCGAACTCGCGCGGAGTCCCTTGTGCAAGCTATCCTGATCGTATTCGAGCTGTTGATCGCAGTTGCGCTCATCGTCGCCGTCCTACTACAGCGCTCGGAAGGCGGCGCGCTTGGCATGGGCGGCGGAGGTTCGGGACTTGGCGGGCTATTCTCGCCACGCGGAGCGTCCGACACGCTTACCCGCACGACCGCAATACTCGCTGCGCTATTCTTCCTGACCTGTCTCGGCTTGAACTTGCTGGCGCTGCACGGGCGTAACGAGAAATCCTTTCTCGAGGGGCCAACGCCGGGCCCGACGGTACCCGTCCAAAGGGCGCCGGCGCCGGCTCCAGCCAACCCCGCGCCTGGCGTTCCCACGCCGCACTAATCGCGTCATCGTCGACTCGGCGCGGCAGGCGTGAAACGACGCTGTTGCATAAACGATAGACGCATGGGTGGGAGTCCCAATTTCGAACGCGTTTTTGCCGATACTTTCCAAAAGGTTCGCAACATTTTGGACCAATCGAACTTTCTGCTTGAGTGTACGCGCCACTTTCGCCATGTTGGCCTTCCATGGCGCGGTTGATCTTCATCACTGGCGGCGTGGTCTCTTCCCTGGGAAAAGGTCTGGCCTCCGCGGCGCTCGGAGCCCTGCTGCAGGCTCGCGGGTATAACGTCCGTTTGCGCAAACTCGATCCGTATCTCAATGTCGATCCAGGAACCATGTCGCCGTTTCAGCATGGAGAAGTCTACGTCACTGACGATGGCGCGGAGACCGATCTCGACCTTGGTCACTATGAGCGCTTCACGGGCGTCTCGGCGTCCAAATCCGATAATGTCACTTCGGGTCGCATCTACAGCCAAGTGATCGAGAAAGAGCGGCGTGGCGGCTATCTCGGCCGCACAGTTCAGGTCATTCCGCACGTAACCGATATGATCAAAGAATTTGTGCTGACCGACACGAGCGGCCTTGATTTTCTGTTGGTCGAAATCGGCGGAACGGTCGGAGACATCGAGGGGCTGCCCTTCTTCGAAGCTATTCGGCAGCTCGGAAACGAGCTTCCACGCGGTCAAACCGCTTTTGTGCACCTGACGCTGGTGCCCTACATCGATGCAGCCGGCGAACTCAAAACGAAACCCACGCAGCATTCGGTGAAGGAACTGCGCGCGATCGGCATTCAGCCGGATATCCTGCTCTGCCGAGCCTCACATCCAATTCCGGAAGACGACCGGCGCAAGATCGGCCAATTCTGCAATGTTCCAGCGGAACGAGTTATCCCGGCCCTCGACCTGGATACGATCTATCGGGTGCCGATGGCCTATCACGAGGCGGGCCTTGATAGCCAATTGCTGCATGTCTTCGGCATCACCAATGCTCCACCGCCTGATCTGTCGCGCTGGAAGGCGGTCGTCGAGCGCGTGAAGAATCCTGAAGGCGAGGTGCGCATCGCGGTCGTCGGCAAGTACATGCAGGTCAAAGACTCGTACAAGTCGCTCTCCGAAGCCTTGGTTCATGGCGGCGTGGCAAACAATGTCAAGGTCCATCTCGACTGGATCGACAGCGAGATTTTTGAGCGGCCCGACGCGCCGTCGTTTCTGGAAAATGTAAATGGTATTCTGGTTCCTGGCGGCTTTGGCGAGCGCGGGACAGAAGGAAAGATCCATGCGGTTAAATTCGCGCGCGAACGCAAGGTGCCCTTCTTCGGAATCTGTTATGGCCTGCACATGGCTGTCATCGAGACAGCGCGCGATCTCGCGGGTCTTGAGGGCGCCGGCACGACGGAAATCGGTAGGCCCAAGCATCCTGTCATCGGATTGATGACGGAGTGGACGAAGGGCAACCAAAAGGAGATGCGTTCCCCCGACGGAGATCTTGGCGGCACCATGCGCCTTGGCGCCTATCCAGCCGTGCTCACGCCGGGCAGCCGTGTTGCGGACGTGTATGGCGCGCTCGAAATCAGCGAACGACACCGCCACCGCTATGAAGTGAACACGGAGTACGCCAAGGTGCTGGCCGAGAAAGGACTCAAAGTGTCCGGCTGGTCGCCCGACGGTCGCTTGCCAGAAATTATGGAAATTCCGGACCATCCCTGGTTCATCGGCGTGCAATTCCATCCGGAGCTGAAATCGCGCCCGCTCGAACCACATCCGTTATTCACATCGTTCATCGCGGCGGCGGTGCAGAAAAGCAGACTGGTTTGAGCCGTTCGAAGGGACCTGCGCGATGACGAGGCGACGAGAGCTCAAGGCCGACTACAAGCGCGAAGCGCGGCCCATGGGCGTGTACGCCGTGCGCAACCTCATAACTCACGTCGCATACGTCGGGACGGCTACCGATCTACCCGGAATTCTCAATCGGCACCGCTTTGAGCTTAAGCTCGGCGGTCACCGCAATGCCGATTTGGCCCAGGCGTACAAGGATCATGGACCCCACGCATTCGCCTACGAGGTGCTCGACGAGTTGGAGCCCCAGACGGAGGGCGGCGGGCAGGACTACGGGTCGGAGCTTGAAACGCTCTTGTCCCTAAGGATGGAGCAGGGCCTGACCGCTGAGGGCGGCGAACCGGTCAAATTGGTTCCAATGTATTGACGGGTCTTAGCCGGCGCGCGGCTCGAGCGTCATTTTGATCCCATCGCGCGGGCGCATCGTGATGCGATGTTGAAGGACGATTTTCTGGCCCGGAACGAGCCCCAGCCTGAAACGCTGGGCGATCGTCGCCAGGATGAGCTGTGCCTCCGCCATGGCCAGTGCCATCCCAATACAGACCCGCGGCCCACCGCCGAAGGGCAGATAGGCAAACCGATGCCGTCCTTGGCTCCGTTCCGGGGAGAAACGTTCGGGATCGAATGTCTCGGGATTGTCCCATAGAAGGCGGTGTCGGTGAATCACCCATGGGATGACCGCGACTTGTGCTCCCTTGGGGATTTTGACGCCCGCGACTTCATCGTCTTCAAGAACCGCGCGGTTCGAAAGGCCGGGCGCCGGCGGATAGAGCCGCATCGCTTCTTCGATCACCATCTTGGTGTAGGGAAGATTGGCGAGATCGTCATGGGTGGGAGCGCGTCCCGCGAGAACGCGCGCCAGCTCCGCGTGCAGCTTTGACTCCACTGCAGGATGCTGAGAGAGCAGGTACCACGTATAGGTCAGCGCAAGCGCGGTCGTGTCGTGGCCGGCGAGAAAAATGATCACGACCTCGTCGCGCACTTCGTCATTGGTGAGGCGAGTCCCCGTCTCCCCGTCCCGCGCCGCAATAAGTCGATCGAGCAAGTCGTGCGGCGGACGGCCCTCGACCGATCCACGCGCCTGGACCAACTTCTGCATGGTTGCATCCATCGTCAAAAAATTTGCATGGATGCGGGCCATTTTGCGCTTCATGCGCGGCGGCCCAATGACCGGTATTATGTCGAGCACGTTGAAATCGATGGCTTCGCCCATTCTACGGAGAGAACTGTCGACAAGTTCACCCAGGATCTCGCCGTCAGCCGAAAACATCGTGTTCGAGATTACGCGCAGCGTCAGGTTCGTCATCTCTTCCGCAATGTCCACCGGCGCGCCGTCGTTTCTTTGCGACCAGGCGTCCGTGAAACCCTCTGCGGCGGCGACCATCGCAGGCGCGTAGCTGAGAATGGACCTGAAGTCGAAACTCGGTGACATCAGCCGGCGATGCGATTTCCACTTCTCGCCCTGGCTGACCAAGAGACCCTCACCGACGATGGCGCCCAGCATTTCTGTTTCCATCTGGGTCTTGGGATAGTTGGCGACATTGTCGAGCAAGACGCGCTTGACGCCTGCCGGGTCGCTGACGACGAAATTGTGCCCGAACAAGCTCTTCCATTCCCAGATCGGTCTTTCGAACGCGATCCTCGGAATGGACTCAAACTCGTTGGGAGCAGGCGAAAGAATCTGGCGCAGAAGCGACGGTCGCTTTTCGGGAGGTGGCGCCAGGGCGACAAGAGCTGGAGTTGCGTGGGATTGGGCGACGCTCATAGCTCGTGCTTTCCGAGTGCAAGCCGTGATGTAGGAGCCAAGTCCGCCGACTTCAATAAGCACGCCCGGGCGCAAAGCCTGGAACACGCGTCTGATCGGGCCGCTCGGTGCAAGAGCGATACAATCAGGCGGCTGCCAGGTGGCAGGGCGGCAAAAACGACGCTGCAGAGGCCAATGCGCGCGAGCTGACCAAGGGTCCACCACCGACTCGAAGGTATGTTTCGACCGCGCAACTGGAGCCAAGCCATCTGCATCACCGACGATGCGAGCGCGAGTGCTGGAGCGGCATGACCAGACGCCAGGGCATGAATTACTCGAAGCCCGGCTGCACCAACCAGCAGACCCAAATCCCACATCGACCACGCCTCAATGTCCTTGCGACTTACATCAGATGCAGCAATTCGCGCGGTGGATGCAGTGGATGTGCAGTGGACTGGCGTCGACGTCGTATGGCGCGCAACGCTTGCCGGAGCGGTCGCAGGTGCGCATTCGAGACCACTGGGCCCAAGGCAGGTTTCTCACGTGAGTTCAATGGCTTTAAGTCTGATCTTGAAATCCAAGATCAGCTATTTCCATGGTCGTAACGGCGGCGCCTCTGTTGTATAGAGGCGCGCTACCGCGCAGGAATTCTGATGACCGCAGTTCAGCCCAACGCCGTGGTAAAGGTCGGCAACGTCGAAATTGGCAATAGCCGAAAATTGTCGATCATCGCCGGACCCTGCGCTCTAGAGAGCCGGGCTCATGCGCTAGAAATGGCCTCCGCCTTGAAGGAGATGGCAGCAAAGGCCGGCGTCGGCCTCGTCTACAAAACCAGCTTTGACAAGGCGAACCGCACAAGCGGTAATGCGGCGCGAGGTATGGGCCTCGAATTGTCTGCCCCCATCTTCGCCGAGATCCGCGAGCGTCTTGGCGTTCCCGTGCTCACGGACGTGCATGAACGTGATCAGTGCGCGGCAGTGGCTGACGCGGTCGATGTGTTGCAGATCCCCGCCTTTCTCTCGCGCCAGACAGACTTGCTCGTCGCAGCCGCAAGGACTGGCAAGGTGGTGAACGTCAAGAAGGGGCAGTTCCTGGCGCCGCAAGACATGAAAAACGTCATTGCGAAAATCACGGGCGCAGGCAATCCCAACGTACTCGTCACGGAGCGCGGCGTTAGTTTTGGATATCACACGCTCGTAAACGACATGCGCGCGTTACCCATCATGGCCCAATACGGCGCGCCGGTCGTGTTCGACGCGACCCACTCCGTTCAGCAACCGGGTGGACAGGGTGACAAGACGGGTGGAGACCGCGAAATGGTGCCCTATCTAGCGCGCGCCGCCGTCGCGGCCGGCGTCGCCTGCGTATTCATGGAGACGCATCAGGACCCGGACAACGCCCCCTCCGACGGTCCCAATATGATCAAGCTCAAGGATCTGCCGGCGCTGCTCAGTGATCTGATCGAAATCGACCGCATCGCGAAGCGGCGTATTCATCAGGTGGCGTGAACGGCGATCCAAGCTTGGACAATTCCGATGAATGACATGAGCAACAATCCAACATTCGCAACTCCCGCGATCAGAAAACCACGCCCGCGCTTTTCCGGCGCCACCATATAGCCCTGCATGTAAAGCCCACGTCCGACTATCCAGACAAGACCGAAGACAGCGGGAAGCCATGGCAGCATGTGAAAGTATATTGTCGCGAGCCAAAACAAGGGCAGAAAGAGCACGAACTGTTCAAGAGTGTTCATTTGCACGCGGTAGGCCCGTTCGAACTCCGGATTGCCAGTCGTGGCGGGAGCGGCGATTTTGTGCCTGCCCCGCATGACCCCGACATTCCATCCGGTATAAAAGACGAGAAGTACAGCGAGCACAGTGACTGCCGCACTGAGCAAGGTGGTCGGTACTGCGGTCATGACGTTCATCCCCATAAACTGATGCTCCCGCACGGGACGCGCGGGAGCTATCGAGCGATCATACAGGGATTCGGCCGCTGGCCTTATTGTTCGCCGCTGTGGCGTTCCGCCATGAACGCTTGCATTCGCGCCGTCATGGCTGCCTTTTGATCCACGGACAGGGCACTCCAACGCTCGTCTAGGTCCGACTTGAACTTGGCGCGATCCGAGTCGGACATCGCCATGAACCGGCTACGCTGCTGCTGCCGATATTCCTTCTTTTGATCGTCTGTCATGCCAGCCGTCGCCTTGAACATGTCGGCAAAAAGCATCATCCGCTCTTCGCGCGTAAACATGCCGCGCATCATGTGATGGTCACGGCCCGAGGTCGAAACAGGTGGCGTAGACGTGTCTTCGCCAAGCGCCGCGGTCGCAACGAACGAGGCGGCGACTGCAAACAAGGTGAGTCGGGATAGGGACATGGCGAACTCCGTTAACGCTTACATTGAACGGCGGTTTTGCTGCACTCCGTCGCACGCTTGAAGCCGGGCAATTGATCCCGTAAAGCAAAACCCCGATTCAGCCGGCCCGCGCGGAGACCATGACCGACATCGTAGACATCACCGGTCGCGAAATTCTGGACAGTCGTGGAAACCCGACGGTCGAGGTCGACGTGCGGCTTGAGGATGGTTCGTTTGGCCGCGCGGCCGTTCCCTCGGGTGCCTCGACCGGTGCCCATGAGGCGGTCGAGCTTCGCGACGGCGGCCGCCGCTATGGCGGCAAGGGCGTCGAAAAAGCGGTTGCCGCTGTCAACGGTGAAATCTTTGACGCTCTGTGCGGAATGGAGGCCGAAGACCAGATACGTCTGGATCGAATAATGTGCACTCTTGACGGCACCGAGAACAAATCGCGCCTCGGCGCCAACGCCATCCTCGGCGTGTCATTGGCTGTGGCCAAGGCGGCTGCGGCAGCTGCACGTCTTCCGCTCTACCGTTACGTCGGCGGAGCGAAGGCACAGACGCTTCCGGTGCCGATGATGAATATCATCAACGGCGGCGTTCACGCCGACAATCCGATCGACTTCCAGGAATTCATGATCATGCCGGTCGGCGCGGAAAGTCTCCATGAAGGGCTGCGCATGGGCGCCGAAGTGTTCCACACGCTCAAGAAGGCGCTTCATGACGCGGGTCATAATACGAATGTTGGCGACGAGGGTGGTTTCGCACCCAATCTGAAAAGTGCTGACGAAGCGCTTGGTTTTGTCATGCGGGCGATTGAGAAGGCCGGCTACAGGCCTGGCGAGCAGGTGATGTTGGCAATGGATCCGGCGGCGACAGAGTTTTTCAGCAAGGGAAAGTATCAATTGGAAGGCGAGGGCAAATCGCTTGATCCCGCCGGCATGGTCAAGTTCTACGAAGATCTGTGCGCGCGCTATCCGATCGTCTCGATCGAAGACGGAATGGCCGAAGACGATTGGGACGGCTGGGCCAGTATCACGAAGTCACTTGGCGGTAAGATCCAGCTTGTCGGCGATGATCTTTTCGTCACAAACAGCAAGCGTCTCAACCGCGGGATCGAGTTGGGCGTGGCGAATGCCATACTCATCAAAGTCAACCAGATTGGGTCGTTGTCCGAGACGCTCGAGGCTGTTGAAACCGCCCACCGCAACGCCTACCGGGCAGTGATGTCGCATCGTTCTGGCGAGACGGAGGATGCCACGATTGCCGATCTCGCAGTTGCAACAAATTGCGGGCAGATCAAGGCAGGGTCGCTCTCGCGGTCGGACCGGCTTGCGAAATACAACCAATTGCGCCGCATCGAAGAACAGCTCGGCAACCAAGCGGTTTATGCCGGCAGGAGCGTGTTACGAAAATAGTGCAACCAATTGACCAAATTCCGCTTGACCGACCGAATCAGTCCGTGATTCGTTCGGACCATGCGAATCAGACGTAGCGTGACGCGCTTCTTCAGCATCGCCGTTCTGCCTGCGATGGCGTTCGCGACCGTCTCCTATTTTGGCTACTACGCGATCTGGGGCGAGCGCGGCATGCTTGCGCTCACAGACGTCCAAGACCGTCTTGGCGTGCAACGAGAACAGCTCGCGCAAATTCAGTCGGATCGCCAGCGTCTCGAGCACCGCATACAACTCATACGTCCCGGCAACGTGGACAATGATCTGGTCGAAGAACTTGCTCGCGCGCAACTTATGGAAGGTGCACCCGGCCAGATTGCCGTTCCGCGCGCGGCACACTAGGCTTCGAAAGCCGGTCCAAGCTTGCCAAAAATAGCGGCTCTTGCCACAACGCAAGCAAGTTTTCCGTGCAGGTGGGAACACAAAGGTCGCACCGCTATGAACGAGCCTCTCAAGGCCGACGTGGCCGGCGTCACCGATCCGCCTAAGGCGCCCCAACCGCTGAAGAAATTCTACGCTGACATGCTTTTGATCCGCCGCTTTGAAGAGAAGGCGGGACAACTTTACGGTATGGGGTTAGTCGGCGGCTTTTGCCACCTCTACATCGGCCAGGAAGCTGTGGTTGTCGGAATGACGGCAGCGAGGCGCGACAGCGATCAGGTCATCACCGCATACCGCGACCATGGTCATATGCTGGCCTGCGGAATGGACCCGAAGATGGTGATGTCGGAGTTGACGGGGCGCGCGTCCGGATACTCCAAGGGCAAAGGCGGCTCGATGCACATGTTCAGCGCCGAGAAGAATTTCTTTGGTGGTCACGGCATTGTCGGCGCACAGGTTCCGCTCGGAACCGGAATTGCTTTTGCCAATAAGTATCGCGGCAATGACAGCGTCAGCATTACCTATTTCGGTGACGGCGCGGCCAACCAAGGCCAGGTTTATGAGTCCTTCAACATGGCCGAACTTTGGAAGCTGCCGATAGTGTACGTCATCGAGAACAACCAATATGCCATGGGAACGAGCGTCGAGCGCTCCAGCGCCGAGACGCATTTCTTCAAGCGTGGGTCCTCATTCAACATTCCCGGCGAGCAAATCGACGGAATGGATGTCGTTGCGGTTCACACCGCGGGCGAGAAAGCGATTTCTTGGTGCCGCGCCGGTAACGGGCCGACCATTCTGGAACTGAAGACCTATCGCTACCGTGGGCACTCCATGTCCGACCCGGCCAAGTATCGTTCGCGCGAGGAGGTCACAGCGGTTCGCGAAAAGCGAGATCCCATCGAACACCTGGGCCAGAAATTGATCGAGCAAAAACTTGCCACGGAAGACGAGCTTAAAGCTGTCGATAAAGAGACGCGGGCAGTCATCAACGCGGCTGCCGAATTCGCCACGGCGAGTCCGGAACCGGATCCCGCCGAGCTCTACACCGACATTCTGGTCTGATTTATGTCCATCGAAATCCTCATGCCTGCACTTTCGCCGACCATGGAGGAGGGCAAACTCGCCAAGTGGCTTGTCAAGGAAGGCGACGAAGTCCATTCCGGCGATATCCTCGCCGAAATCGAAACCGACAAGGCGACGATGGAGTTCGAGGCGGTCGACGAGGGTCGCATCGGCAAGCTGCTTGTTCCCGAAGGCACGGAAGGCGTGAAGGTCAATCAGCCGATTGCGACGCTCGTCGGTGAGGGCGAGCAAGCTGCGCCTGCGCCGTCCACTCCAAAGCCGATGGCCAAATCCGAAGCCGCGTCACCTGTTCAAGCCAAGCCAGCCGCACCTGTTCGAGCGGCGATTCCAAAAGCGCCCGCGCTTCTCAGTGACAATCCCGAAATCCCCGAAGGCACCGAGATGGTGACCATGACGGTGCGCGAGGCGCTGCGCGACGCGATGGCCGAAGAAATGCGCCGCGACGACACAGTCTTCCTCATGGGAGAGGAAGTCGCGCAGTATCAGGGCGCCTACAAGGTCAGCCAGGGTCTGCTTGAAGAATTCGGCGCGCGACGCGTTATCGATACGCCGATTACCGAACACGGCTTTGCCGGCCTCGGCGTTGGCGCGGCATTCGCCGGACTTCGGCCAATCGTCGAATTCATGACCTGGAATTTCGCAATGCAAGCGATCGACCAGATCATCAACTCGGCGGCAAAGACGCGCTACATGTCCGGCGGCCAGATGAGTTCGCCCGTCGTTTTCCGCGGGCCAAACGGCCCGGCGGCTCGCGTCGCCGCACAGCACAGCCAGGATTATTCCGCCTGGTATGCGCATGTTCCCGGACTGAAAGTGATTTCGCCGTATTTCGCTGCCGACGCGAAAGGCCTCCTCAAAGCAGCAATCCGCGATCCGAACCCGGTGATTTTCCTCGAGAACGAAATCGCGTATGGCCGCTCGTTCCCAGTACCCAGACTCGAGGACTTCGTCGTCCCCATCGGCAAAGCGCGCATTGTGAAGCCGGGAAAGGACGTCACTTTGGTCGCGCACTCGATTTGCGTCGGTCTCATACTCGAAGCCTTGGAGAAGCTCGCTGCCGAAGGGATAGACGCGGAACTCATCGACTTGCGCACACTGCGTCCGCTGGATACGGCGACCGTGATCGAGTCGGTGAAGCGGACGAACCGGATCGTTACGGTCGAACAAGGTTGGCCGATATGTTCAATCGGTTCGGAAGTCTGCTCGCAAGTCGTCGAACAGGCCTTCGACTATCTGGATGCACCGCCAACCAAAGTCACCGGCAAGGACGTGCCGATGCCGTATGCTGCGAATTTGGAGAAGCTCGCGCTTCCGCATGTCGATGATGTCGTCGCTGCCGCGAAATCCGTCTGTTACCGGTCTTGACCATGAGCAAACCACGACACAAGACTTGGCGCAGCGGCGGATGTCACTGCGGCGCTGTGCGTTTCGCAGTGTATGCGCCCGACGACATCGAGCTCGTCGCTTGTAATTGCTCCATCTGCACGAAGTCCGGCTTTCTACACCTGATCGTTTCGGACAGCGATTTTCGTTTGATACACGGCAAGTCGGCGCTCACGAAATACACGTTCAATACCGGCGTGGCGAAGCATTATTTTTGCTCGAAGTGCGGAATCAAGCCGTTCTACGTCCCCCGTTCGCACCCCGACGGTTGGAGCGTGAATTTCAACTGCCTCGATGATCGCCAGACCTTCAAGTCGGTGATCACGACGGAGTTCGACGGCAGCAATTGGGAAGACAATGCCGAGAAACTCGTGCCTCTGGACGGTCGTTAGTGTCGAGCCAAATCCTCATGCCGGCGCTGTCGCCCACGATGGAAGAGGGCAAGCTCGCCAAATGGCTCGTCAAGGAAGGCGACACCGTCAAATCCGGTGACATCATTGCCGAAATCGAGACCGACAAAGCGACAATGGAGTTCGAAGCGGTCGATGAGGGCCGCATCGGCGCCTTGCTCGTCCCAGAAGGTGCCGAAGGCATCAAGGTGAACGCACCCATTGCGACGCTGCTGGAGGACGGCGAGAAACCCGACATCGCTTCGGCCATGCAATCGATCAAGCTGGCCGTCCATTCCGAAGCTGGTGCCAGCGTCGCCAAACCGGCTCCGAAGCCCGCTCCAGCGAAACCAATGCCCCTGCCGGTCGCGGCAACTACGCCCGCGCGACTGCCCACCACGGCTGCGCCTCCGGTGTCGGTCGCCGCGGCCGCCCGTCCCACCGGCGACACTCGTCGGGTGTTTGCTTCTCCTCTGGCACGGCGCATTGCGCAGCAGAGGGGCGTGGAGCTGTCAAATCTGAGAGGCTCTGGTCCGCGCGGACGGATCGTCAAGGCCGACGTCGAAGGCGCCAAGCCCGGTCAAAAGGCCGCCACCGCGCCTCTCGCCCGTGCCGAGCCGGGCGCCGCCGTGACGCTGGGCGCAATCGCGCCACTTCCGGACGCACGCGCGTTCTTCAAGCCGGATGACTTCGACGAGATCCCGCACGATTCCATGCGCAAGACGATCGCGCGCCGGCTCACCTCCGCGAAAACTCTCATTCCGCATTTCTATCTGACGGTCGATTGCCGCATCGATAATCTGATCGCGACCCGCGCTCGTCTCAACGAAGCCGCGCCGAAGGAAAATGGCTACAAGCTTTCGGTCAACGACTTCGTCGTAAAGGCTTGCGCGCTCTCACTCATGCGCGTACCGGAGGTCAACGCCAGCTGGACCGACACAGCAATGCTGCGGCACAAGCACGCCGACATCGGCGTCGCAGTGGCGCTCGACTTCGGGCTGATCACGCCCATCGTGTTTCGCGCAGAGGAGAAGGGGCTTGCCGTCATCTCCGATGAAGTCAAATCGCTGGCCGAGCGCGCGCGCGCCAAGAAGCTGAAACCTTTGGAGTTCGAGGGCGGCAGTTTCGCGATATCCAATCTTGGCATGTTTGGCGTCAAAGACTTCACCGCGGTGATCAATCCACCGCATGCTGCGATCCTGGCCGTCGGCGCCGGTGAAAAACGCCCTGTCGCCGTCGGCGACAAGATCGAGGTCGCCACAGTCATGACGGTGACGATGTCCTGCGATCATCGCGTGATCGACGGCGCCACGGGCGCTCGCTTCCTGCAATCTTTCAAGCAATTCATCGAAGAACCCGCAGCCATGCTTCTGTGAGCGGCGATGGTGGACGATCTCGAAGCCATTTTTGAACTGAGCGGCGCTGCTGCGGTCGAGATGGCGGCGTCAGCCCTGGCCGAGCGCGGCACCAAGACTGCGACGTGCGCGAACTGCAAGCATCCGTTGCTCGGTCCTTATTGCGCGGTCTGTGGCCAGCCGGCGCATACGCATCGGCGTTCTGTTCGCATCCTGATTCACGATTTCGTCGTCGACTTTATCAATTTCGACAACCGGATATTGCGAACGGCGAGAGCGTTGTTGTTCCAACCCGGAGAGCTGCCCGCGGCCTTCCGCGAGGGGCGTACGCAGCGTTATGTTCCGGCGATCCGTCTCTATCTTTTCGTGTCGCTGATTTTTTTCATTCTCCTTTCGCTAACGGGCATCGCAATTCTGCAGCTGCAAGTGGAAGCGAGGCCCATCAAGGTCATTTATGACGCGCAAGGCAACCCCTTCCTGCCTAATCCTGCGTATGATCCAAGCGACCCCGACTCAAAATATCTTCGCAAAACCATTCCTCTTTCCAAGGACAAGGCGAACCAGCCGGGCGGCCACTTCACCTATTCGACGGAGAGTTATTTCTTCAGGCGCCTCGGTGGAGTCCACTCCCAGCTTGCCAGCGGCGCCAAGGCGCGCCTGCTCGATACACTCAAGGCGCGGAGCCAGGAGGACAACGCGGTCGTAAGCAAGTGGAAGGCGAAGATTTTCGATGGCATCAACCGTCTGGTGACCGATCCTGCGGCGTTGAACGGTCCTTTGACCGATTGGTTGCCGCGCGCGCTTTTTCTTCTGCTACCGCTTTATGCACTCTTGCTGGCGGTGTTTCACCTGCGTCGCCGCAAGGACTTTTATCTGGTCGACCACCTCGTTTTCTCGTTGAGCATTCACACGTTTGCCTTTGTCGCCCTGATTGGAGCGGCGGCCCTGGCCCAGTTCGCGTCAGGAGAAGCCGTGGCGCTCCTCCTGCTCGCCGTCATCACACTTTACATTTTCCTGGCGATGAAGCGCTTCTACAAACAAGGCTGGTTCATCACGTCGGTGAAGTTCGTCCTGATCTCCGGGATCTACACACTCTTCTTCCTTCTGCCGGCGATGGCGGGCATTCTCGCGCTCAGCTTCTTTGGAGGTTCGTTTGGCTGAACAGTTCGATGTCATCGTCGTGGGCGGCGGACCAGGCGGCTACGTCTGTGCCATCCGCGCCGCGCAGCTCGGCCTGAAGACGGCGGTTGTCGAGCGCGAACGACTGGGTGGCATATGCCTCAATTGGGGCTGCATTCCGACCAAAGCGCTGCTGCGCTCGTCCGAGATCTGGCATCTCATGCACCGGCTTAACGAATTCGGCTTCAGCGCCGACAATTTCAAATTCGACCTCGCGAAAATCGTGGAGAGGTCGCGCAAGGTTTCGCAGCAGCTGTCCAACGGCGTCGCATTCCTCATGAAGAAGCACAAGATCACCGTGATTGCTGGCGAGGCAAAGCTCACAGGAAAAGGTGCGCTTCAGGTCACCAAGGACGGTAAGAGCGAATCCTACTCCGCCAAGAACATCGTGCTTGCGACGGGCGCACGGGCTCGGACATTTCCGGGAATGGAGCCCGACGGCAAACTGATCTGGACCTATCGCGAGGCGATGGTTCCGCCTCAATTCCCCAAATCCCTGCTTGTCGTCGGATCCGGTGCGATCGGCATTGAATTTGCAAGTTTTTTTCGCACGCTCGGCAGCGAAGTGACAGTCGTCGAAGTGCTCGACCGCGTTTTGCCCGTCGAAGACGAGGAGATTTCTTCCTTGGCCGCAAAGGCGTTCGCCAAGCAAGGCATGAAGATCCGAACCGCCTCTACCGTCGAGAAGCTCGAAAAGGCCCAGGACTCGGTTACAGCCACGATCAAGGCCAAAGACGGCAAGACAGATACTCTCACCGTCGAGCGCGTCATCCTTGCCGTCGGCATCGTCGGCAACGTCGAGAATCTCGGACTCGAGAACGTTGGCGTGAAGGTCGAACGCACGCACATCGTCGCCAACGAGTGGGGCGAGACCGGCGCAACCGGCATCTGGGCGATTGGCGATGTGGTCGGGGCGCCTTGGCTGGCTCACAAGGCCATGCACGAAGGTGTCATCGTCGCCGAACGCATTGCCGGCGTGAAAGGTGTTCATCCTCTGGATGCCTCCAAGGTTCCTGGTTGTACATACTGTTGGCCGCAGGTTGCGTCCGTCGGCATGACGGAAGCCAAGGCCAAGGCCGGCGGGCGCAAGATCAAGGTTGGGCGGTTTCCATTCCTGGCCAACGGCAAAGCGATCGCGCTCGGCGACGCCGACGGTCTCGTCAAGACGGTGTTCGATGCCGATACGGGCGAGCTTCTCGGCGCACACATGATCGGTGCAGAAGTCACCGAACTCATCCACGGCTACACCATCGCGCGCTCGCTCGAGGCGACGGAGGCCGAACTCGGCACCACGATATTCCCGCACCCGACCTTGTCGGAGATGCTGCACGAAGCCGTACTCGACGCCGACAAGAAGGCGCTACATATCTAGCAGCTGCTTCAGATCAGACGTCAGACCGGCGATATCGTCGGTGTTGGTCGTTACCAGACGCGCGCGCCCGTTGCGGTCGAAGAAGAATGCCGCGGCCGAGTGCATGACCTCGTAAGGATGCCCTGCGGACTCCGGCGTCACGCTGTAGATCACGCGATAGCGCCGGGTGACGTCCGTGAGTTGGTCGTTCGTTCCTCTGAGGCCCTCGACCTGCGGCGCGAACGCGCGTGCGTAATCGGCAAGAATAGGTCCGGTGTCGCGGTTCGGATCGACCGTGACGAAGAGAATACGAACGCCGTTTGCGTCCCGGCCGAGCTTTTGGAGAGCTGCGGCGAAATTGGCGAGCGTCGCTGGACAGATGTCCGGACAATGCGTGTAACCGAAATACAGGACGACCACCTTTCCGCGATAGTCCGTGCCGCGAACCGGCGTGCCGTCTGTCGCCCGATTGAGCGTGAACTCGAGCGCCGGCATGGCACCCGTAATATCTGTCGCGTGCCAGGCGATGCCGCTTTTGCCGCACGCAGCGAGCAGGACGACGAATGAGAGTGCCGCAATCTTCCGGAAGGCCATTGTCGCCCATAGTACGGGATCGCCGACGCCTCACCGCCATGCCGGCTGTGACCAAACGCCTCGCAATGAGCTGACCCTCAGCCTTATAAGGCCCGCATGAGGCGGATTTTCGCGCAATGGTACGGCTATGGCGCCTTGCTCGTCGCGGGCGGAGTAATTGACGTCGTCTGCCGCCTCTTTCCGTCCCAATTGCCTTTCTGGATGCCTTGGGAATTTTCCTGGCCCGTTTATCTCGCCACGACTTTGACGCTCGCTTGGTATGGACGCGGCTGGCTTGGGCTTGCGCCGGAGGACCGTCCGGCGTTGTGGCGGAGCGTTTGTTTCGGCGTCGGCGTGGTGTCGATCTATGCAGTACTGCAAACCCACATCGACTATCTCGCCCAGCACATGTTCTTCCTGCACCGCTGGGCGCACTTCGTTTTGCATCACGCCGGACCGTTCTTCATCGCGCTCGGCGCCGGTGGTCCGGTGTTGCGCGCCGGTACGCCGACTTTCCTCCTTCCGTTCCTGGATGCGCGGCCCATGCGGCGCAGCATCGATGTCCTTCAGCATCCGCTGGTTGCGCCGCTGCTCTTTGTGGGTCTCCTCTATTTCTGGCTGACCCCGGCGATCCACACGCGCGTGATGCTCGACGCCAACCTCTACGACCTCATGAATTGGAGCATGGCGATCAACGGCGTGATGTTCTGGTCACTCATACTCGATTCACGGCCGAAGCCGCCGGCGCGCTATTCACACCTCGTTCGCGCCCTCATGATCCTGATCATCGAGTTGCCGCAGATGGTGTTGGGCGCGATCCTCTCACTATCGATGACCGACTATTATCCCGTCTACGAAATTTGCGGCCGCATCTTTGCGATGACGGCGCTGAACGACATGCACTATGGCGGCTTGATCATCTGGCTGCCGGGAACGCTGACAAGTCTCGCTGCGATGATCGTCGTTCTCTGGACGATGCGTATCAACGAAGAGAAGGCGGAAGCGATGCTTCAATAGCCGATCGCTGCGCCATCCTTGCGCATTTCCGAACCGCCCCAATAGACGCGATTCTTCGCATCCCACATGATCGCCTGGTAACCGCCGAAGGCGCCGGTACCTGGCATGACGGAGTAGCCCCGCGCCGCAAGCGCTGTTTTGACGGCCGGATCGAAGCCGGATTCCATTTCCACGAAATTGCCCTCCGGCGCTTCGCCGGTGACTTCGCTGCCGCCGTGATGATACCAGCGCGCCGCGTCGCCCGCGTCCTGCACATTCATGCCGAAATCGATGATGTTCGACAAAACCTGAACATGACCTTGGGGCTGCATGTCGCCGCCCATGAGGCCGAACGACAGGAACGGTTGGCCATCCTTCATCACGAAGCCGGGGATGATCGTCTGGAACGGCCGCTTTCCGGGTGTGTAAACGTTCGCGGATCCCGGCTTGAGCGAAAAGAGTTCGCCGCGATCGTGGAACATGAAGCCCAGGCCATCGGCGACGAGGCCGGAACCCATACCGCGATAGTTGGACTGGATGAGGGAGACCATCATCCCATCTTTGTCGGCGGTCGTCAGATAGGTCGTGTCGCCCTGTGCGAGCTGAGCATCGCCTGGCCCGACGTTCGGATTGGCGTGCGACAAGTCAATCAGCTTGCGCCGAGCGTCGGCATAGGCATCCGACAAAAGACGCTTCATCGGAACGTTCGCGAATGCCGGGTCCGCATAGTATTTCGCCAGATCTTCATAAGTCAGACGCTTTGCTTCGAGCATCGCGGTTAGCGCATCGGCGCTGCCTATGCCCATTTTTTTCAGATCGAAGCCCTTTAGGATCTGCAGCATTTGCAGCACGGCTGCGCCCTGACTGTTGGGCGGCAATTCGTAAACGTCAAAGCCGCGGTAGTTCACGCCAAGCGGCTCAACCCATTCGCCATGATGGCTCGCAAAGTCTTCGTAACGCAGATCGCCGCCGACGCGTTTGAAATAGGCGTCGATGCGGTGCGCGATCTCGCCCTGGTAGTAGGCATCACGGCCGCCCTTGGCGATCAGCGAGAGCGTGTGCGCGAGATCGGGATTGCGGAACACTTCGCCTTCTGCCGGCGCATGGCCGTCGATCAGATAGGTATGGCGCGCGTTGTCGCTTTCTTCGAGCATGGCTGAGCCGCGCTCGAAGGCCGTCATATTGCCTTTCCAGTACAAAGCGACGAGTTGCGAAACCGGAAATCCATTCTGGGCATAGGAAATCGCGGACGCGAGATCGTCGGCGAGCGAGAGTTTTCCAAACTTGGCGTGCAATGCGCCCCAGCCGTCTACGGCGCCCGGCACGGTGATCGCAAGCGAGCCGTATTTCGGAATGTGCGGCTCATACGGCTTGCCCATCTTGGCGTAGACCGCCTTGACCTCGGCGATCATCTTCTCGAGGTCGCGCCCCTTGGCTGAACGACCAGAGCCATTGTAGCCGTAGAGCTTCTTCGTCTTCGGATCCCAGACGATGGCGAACAAGTCGCCGCCGATCCCGTTCGACACCGGCTCCATCAAGCCGAGCGCAGCATTCGCCGCGATGGCCGCGTCCACGGCGCTGCCGCCCTTCTTGAGGACGTCGATCGCGATCTGCGACGCCAGCGGAACCGCCGTTGCCGCCATGCCATGCTGTGCTAGCACTGGGGATCGCGTTGCCCATGGCGCACCCGAATAGCGGTCGCCGCGCTCGACTTGTCCGAACGCGACGTTTGAAACCATTCCGACTGCCATGACGATGAGCGCCCCTGAGATGCCTCTCAGCAAATTCATTGATGTTCCAATTCCGCGTAGCTCACATGGCATGAGCCGCCATTCTTCTCGAAGTAACGCTGGTGGTAGTCTTCCGCGCGCCAGAAGGGCTGGGCATCCTCAACCGTCGTCACGATCGGCCGGCGAAACCTGCCGGACGCGGAGAGCTCAGCGATCTTCGCTTTCGCGATGCGCGCCTGCTCCGGCGAGTGCGCGAAGATCACGGTGCGATACTGCGTGCCGTGATCGGGCCCCTGACGATTGAGTTGCGTCGGGTCGTGCATCTTGAAGAAGAGATCGACCAGCTTCTCGTAACTGACTTTCGTAGGATCAAAGGTGACTTCCACAACTTCGGCATGGTTCGTCGCGCCGCTACACACCTGACGGTAGCTTGGATTTGCGACATGACCGCCAGCATAACCCGATACAGCGTCACTTACGCCCGGCACTTCGCGGAAGAAGGACTCGACCCCCCAAAAGCATCCTGCGCCGAAAGTGGCTTTTTCCATGGTACGGCCTCCGATTGGTGGTTTCGAATATAAGCCAGGTGCGGTGTCCAGGTCACTTCGGACGCAATGCCGTGAGAACGGAGCCTGAGGGACAAACTCCGTGGCGCTGGACTCGCACTTTGGGGGACATAGCCTAATTGGTGATTTGACCGTCACGGTTCAAGAGGAAGCTGGAAAAATTTTTTCAATTTGTTGAATACGACCTATGCCGGCTGAATTCTGCTGTTTGACGCTGTCTCTGCGAGTCCCTATGCCCTCTGCGCCATGCTCGATGCGCTGATACGCCGTTACACTTCGCCCTTGCTGGCAGAGCCGACGCGCCGCATCGCGAGCCTCGGCTTGAGCGCCGAGGCTCTCAGAGCCGCGGGCTTTGTCGCCGGCATTGCGGCTCTCCCAGCCATCGGGCGCAAAGCCTATCTCGTCGGCCTCGCCTTGATCGCGCTCGGGAGACTCCTCGACCTGATCGGAGGAGCCGTTGCCCGCCTGAGGGCGCAGGTTCGGTCAGGACCCGATCTCGAGCACGTCGTCGAACTCGTCTGGACGGCCAGCGTGCCATTCGTCTTCGCTTTGGCCGAGTCGGAAAGGGCGCTGGCCGCCATGTTCCTGATGCTGGGATTGGTCGCGAGGGCGGCAGTCGTCGGCGCGGAACCCCCTGCCAAACGACCGGGCGTGCCTTCGGCGATGGAATGGGGGGCGCAACTCCTCGGCAAGAGCGAGATCTTCATCGCCTATGCGCTGGCGTGTATCTTTCCATCCTGGTTCAGCATCATTGCGTATGCCCTTGGAGTTACCTGCTTTGTGATGACCGGCTTCCGAGTCGCGGCCAGCGAAATTCACAAGCCATGAAAATCGTCATCATCGGTGCAGGCGTCGCGGGACTTTCCATTGGCTGGCGGCTCCAACTCCAGGGCGCACAAGTGACCATTTTCGACCGCGCACAACCGGCGAGCGCGGCGACCTGGGCGTCCGCAGGCATGCTCGCGGCAGGAGGCGAATTCGCCCACGCAGAAACGCCCGAGGCCGAATTCGCCCGACTTTCGAGCGGACTTTGGCCGGACTTCGCGAACGAGGTCGAAGAAGCGTCGGGTCAACGCGTTCACTATCGCCGCTGCGGCGCGCTCATTGTGCAGAAGGCAGCACACCTTTGGCGTGGAGCAGAGCGGATCGATCGGAAACACGCGCTCGCAATGGAGCCGATGTTGTCGCCGGACATCGCCGGCGCGATCTGGGCCCCCGACGAGGCGCAGGTCGATAGCCGCGCGCTCGGCGAGGCACTCGCACTGGCCTTCATCCGCTCGGGTGGCGCACTCATCCCCAACGAAGTCGTGCTCAGCTTCAAACTCGAAGGCGACAGGATCGCGCGCGTCGCCACGCCTTTTGAGCAGTACGAAGCCGATGCCTTCGTCATCGCAGCCGGCGCTTGGTCGAGCACCATCGAGGGTCTGCCAGCGGAGGTCGTCGCATCCATCAAGCCGATCAAGGGAGAAATGCTGTCCGTCGCGCCACGGGTAGGAGGGAGCCTTCCGCGTCACATCGTGTGGGGAGACGACGTGTACATGGTGCCACGTGCCGATCGGCTTCTAATCGGCGCCACCTCAGAAGATGTCGGGTTCGATACCAGTCTCACGGATGCTGGCGCCGAACTCCTCTCGAAGCACGCGCGCCGCCTGATGCCTGAGATCGCCGACTGGACTGTCACGGAACGCTGGGCCGGACTTCGACCGATGTCGGCGGACGGACTGCCGTTGCTTGGACGCACGTCGCTCGAGGGATTGTTCGTTGCGACGGGCCAATATCGCAACGGCATCCTGTTTGCGCCCGCCATCGCGCATCTCATGAGCCGGATCATTCTCCAAGGCGACGTCGAGATTGCTGCATTCGATCCGCGCCGCTTCGCGCGAGAATGAGACCGGGTTGTAAGAATATTTGACAATTTCCCCCAATCGCTCTGTCGGCAATATTTGATTCCGATGGTCTTTTGTAATTGGCATCAAAGTTGCTTGGTTAACGTCGAACTCACCATGGGGTGAAAGATGAGAAGCATCGTCGCGACCCTCACGATTGCCGTCGCAACGGCCATGGTTGCCGCACCGGCCTTTGCAGGACCGGCAATTCGGGTGCCTGAGCCGGTCTCAATGTCACTCTTGGCGGGTGGAATTGTCGCTATCGCGGCGGTGAAACGCCTGCACCGGAAGTAGTACGACTCCTAGAGGAACGCAAAGATGCGCAACATTCTCATCTCGGCAACGCTCGTCGTCGCGGCAATGTTTGCGAGCGGCGCTGCGCTAGCCGGAACGCCCGTCCCGGTTCCGGAACCGGTATCGATGTCGTTGTTGGCCGGCGGTATCGTCGCTATGGCCACAATCAGGCATATGCGTCGCAAGTGAATGCCGCGTTCGTCCGACGGCGGTGAGCACGTTGTGGGACGGACATAACATTTCCGACATTCTGTTCAGTGGCGGCGCCATTGTTCCACTCCTCCTTGGCGTGGCGCTCTTAGAACTCGTAGTTCCCGAACATAAGGACACGCAGCCATTTATGCGGCGATGGATCAGCAATTATTCGCTGATGGCCGTTTCCGTCGCGCTCGCCACATTGCTCGCTCCGGCGCTGGCGTACGTGACGAATATTGTCTTGGCTAGATCGCCGTTGAACTGGGCGCCGGGCGAACTAGGGTTTTGGATCCATCTTGCATACGCGATCTTGCTGCTGGATCTGCTCAGTTATGCCGTGCACCGGACGCTGCATGCCGCGCTTCCCTTGTGGCGGTTGCATGCGCTGCATCATTCCGACATATCGCTCGATGTCAGCACGACCGTTCGTCACCACCCGGGCGAAACTATTTTTTCCGCGTTCGTCCTGGGCATCGGCGGTGCTGCGTTGGGTTGCTCGGCGCTCGAAGTCGCAGTCTATGGCGTCCTCGAGAATGTCGTTCAACTGGTCGGTCATGCCGATATACGATTGCCTACCTGGATGGCGCGCGCCAATCGCTGGGTTTTCGTCACGCCGCAGTTCCATCGCATCCATCATTCGAGCGCCCGGCCCGAGACCGATAGCAACTACGGCCAGGTGTTTGCATTTTGGGACAAGTTGTTCGGCACCTTCGGCGGATTAGCCGATCAGGCGCGTGGTCCGATTGAGTTTGGGCTGCGGGATTTTCGCGACCCAACCTCGCAAAGGCTCGATCAGGCGCTTCTGCTGCCGTTTAACGTTAGGCGTCGGGACTGACCGCAATATCTCGCTCTGCTAGGCTCGATGCAGCATGGCTGAATTCACGCTTCACCCGCGCCTCGCCGCCGACACTATTTTCGTGGCCAATTGGGCGCTGTCGCGCCTGCAATTGATGAACGATAGCCGATATCCTTGGCTCGTACTCGTGCCGCGCCGCCCAAATCTCCTCGAGTTCTTCGATCTCTCCAGGGCCGACCGGGAACTGCTGATAGAAGAGCTCACGCGTGCCGCGCAGTGCCTGAAGGAAATCAGCGGCTCGACAAAGATCAACGTCGGAGCTCTGGGAAATCAGGTGCCGCAACTGCACGTCCATGTCGTGGGTCGGCATCCGGGCGATCCGGCGTGGCCTGGACCCGTATGGGGGCACAGTCCGGCGGTGTCATATGATGCCGCCGCGCGCGACGCATTCATCGCCCAGTTTCTCAGCGCCTGTTGATCAGCGTCGGGATTGCACGGCGCAGCGGCGACACCTAAAGCCGTGTCCTTAAACGCGAGGGGAAAAGATGCGCGCCGCCGTCGCATCGGTTTGGGCAGTCATCGTCACGATCGGATTCGTGCAGCTCGCCAACGGCCTGCAAACGAGTCTGTTGGGCGTACGCGCGGGGCTGGAAGCATTTCCGGCCTGGACCATCGGCATCATCATGGCAAGTTACTATGTTGGCTATTCGGTCGCGCCGCTGACGAGCCGCAAGATCATCGCGCGCAGTGGCCACGCGGCGACGATGGCAATCGGTGCCGCTATTGCCGCGGTCGTGATCGTTGCCCACGGCTATTTCGTGACGCCGGTAGGTTGGGCGGGACTGCGCGCGATTTCGGGATTTTCCCTCTCCAGCCTCTATGTCGGAGCCGAGAGCTGGATTCACGATCGCGTCGAGAACGCCAATCGCGGTCGCGTCTTCAGCATCTATATGGTGGTGCAGATGATCGGAATGACGGGTTCGCAACTTCTGCTCAGCGTCGGCGATCCGGCTTCCGTCTTTCCCTTTCTGCTTGCCGGACTGCTGTTCGCGATCTCCTGCGTGCCTGTAGTCTATGCACGCGCGTCGGCGCCGAACCATGCACCACCCGAACCGTTCGGAATTCTGAGACTGTTCAGTGTCGCGCCGCTCGGCGTGATCGCAACACTGCTGGCGGGTGTCTCGTGGTCGATCGTTTTCACCTTCGGACCGGTCTATGCGCAGCGACATGGCTTCAATCTGGCGCAGGTCAGCCTGTTCATGGCGTTGGCGATGGCCGGTGGCGCCATCATCCAATTCCCATTGGGGCGGTTGTCTGACGCACTGGGTCGAAGGCTGACGATAGGTCTGATCTCTGCCGGCGGTATTGTCGTCGCGCTTCTGGGGCTCAAGGCCGGCAGCGATGGATTTGTCGCGAAATACCTTGCGTCGTTTTTGGTCGGAGCGCTGATCTTTCCCGTCTATGCTATCTCGGCAGCGCACACGAATGACGCCATCGAACCGAAGAATCGCGTTTCCGCCGCGGCAGGATTGGTATTGCTATTCGGGCTTGGTTCGATCTTCGGGCCTCTGCTGAGCGGCGGAGCGATATCGGTGATTGGAAACGAGGGCTATTACGTCGTCCTCGCCGCAACGATGGCGCTGAGCTTGGCGGCAGCTGCCGTCACTCGTTAGAGTGAACCATCTGAGCGAGGAATCATGGCTGAAAACGAAAAACCAATAGCGGTGCCGGTGCCGGCAGCAACCATCCTTTTGCTGCGCGACGCACCGGGCGGTATCGAAGTCTTCATGGTCAAGCGCCATCACCAGATCGATTTCGTTGCCGGTGCGCTCGTGTTTCCTGGAGGCAAGGTGGAAAAAGGCGACTCGGACGCCGCGTTGAAGGAGTTCTTCGACGGCGGCGATGACTGGACCGACGCTATGCGCGCACTTGGTGCGGGTGCCATACGCGAGGCCTTCGAAGAATCCGGCATTCTGCTGGCGCGCGATGCAAGGCATGGCGATTTCGTCAGCGGCGAACGCCTGTCCGAACTGCAGCACTATCGGCCCTTGCTGGACAAGCGCGAGGCCGCGCTGGCGGACGTCCTGCGCAGGGAGAAACTCCGTCTGGCGCTCGACCAACTCGTCCATTTCGCGCACTGGACCACGCCGGCGAACATGCCCAAGCGTTTTGACACGCACTTCTTTCTTGCGGCGTCTCCGGTCGGCCATGTCGGAAGCCATGACGGTCGGGAGTCCGTCGACTCGATATGGACCACCCCGCGCGGCGCGCTGTCAGATCGCAAGAAGTGGACCGTGATCTTTCCGACCAGGCTCAATCTGATGAAACTCGACGACTCAAAGTCGGTCGGCGATGCGCTCGCGGCGGCGCGCTCTACCGCCGTTCTGCCCGTCACGCCGTGGATCGAGAATGGACCCGACGGTCAGATCCTGCGCATTCGCGACGATGCCGGTTACGCGCAGACGTCGGCCAACCTGCGCGACGACATGTAGAACAATTAGTCGACGAATTGTTCGGCGAGAATTCGCTCGTCGAGGCTATGGCCGGCATCGAACAGCATGGTCATGGCAACCGTTCGGTCTTCCGCGATGTCGACGACCGTCACGTCGCGCACCTCCAGGTCGTCGGCGACCGCGCTGACAGGCCGCTTGGCGCTTTCGAGAATTTCGAAACGCACGGTTGCGCGCCGCGGCAACAGCGCGCCGTGCCACCGCCTTGGCCGAAACGCACTGATCGGTGTGAGGGCCAGGAGCGCCGCATCGATCGGCAGGATCGGCCCGTGTGCCGAGAGATTGTAGGCGGTGCTGCCGGCCGGCGTGGACACCAGGACACCATCGCAGATCAGTTCGTTGATGCGCGGCTTGTTGTCGACTTGGATGCGGATCTTGGCGGCCTGCCGCGTCTCGCGGAACAAGTGCACGTCATTGAAGGCCAGCGCTTCTGTTGAACCTTTGGCGCTCTGCGCACGCATGCGCAGGGGATGGACTTGCGCCGACTCGGCAGCGGCGAGGCGCTCAACGAGATTGGCCTCGCGGAATTCGTTCATCAGAAACCCGACTGAGCCCAAGTTCATCCCGTAGATCGGTTTCTCCTTGCCGATGAAGCTGTGCAGCGTCTGCAGCATGAAACCGTCGCCGCCCAGCGCCACGACGATTTCTGCCTTGTCGCCGCCGACGTCATTGTGCTGTTTGCGCATGGTCACGAGAGCCGCTTGCGCGTCGGGCGCCGCCGCCGCGACGAAGTGAAGAGACGGTGCCATCTCTCAGCCGCCTGTCAGCGACATGTGACGTTCGAGCGCCGGCTTGGTATGGCGGCGATCGATGAGGAAGTCGTGACCCTTCGGCTTGCGCGCTATGGCAGCGTCAATCGCGCGATGAAGCACGCGATCATCCTCAGATGCCCGCAACGGCGCGCGAAGATCTGCCGCGTCGTTCTGGCCGAGGCACATGTAGAGTGTCCCCGTGCAGGTCAGGCGAACGCGATTGCAGCTTTCGCAGAAATTGTGCGTCAACGGCGTGATGAAACCGAGGCGCCCGCCGGTCTCGGCGACACGCACGTAGCGTGCCGGGCCGCCGGTGCGATAGTCGCTCTCTTCCAGCGTGAACTCGCGTGCCAAACGCGCGCGCACGAGCGAGAGCGGCAGGTACTGGTCCATCCGATCGCCATCGATTTCGCCGAGCGGCATCGTCTCGATCAGCGTGAAATCGAATCCGCGGCCGTGCGCCCAGCGCAGTAGCTCGGAGATTTCGTCTTCATTGACGCCTTTGAGCGCCACGGTATTGATCTTGATTTTCAAGCCGGCGGCATCGGCCGCGTCGATGCCTTCCAGAACCTTCGCAAGATCGCCCCAGCGTGTGATGTCGCGAAACTTGGCTGCATCGCGCGTATCGAGCGAGATGTTGATGCGCCTTACCCCAGCCGAGACGAGATCGCGCGCAAACCGCGAGAGCTGGCTGCCGTTGGTGGTCAGTGTCACTTCCTTGAGATTGGACTTTCCGATGTGAGCACCGAGGCGGTCGAACAGGCTCATGACATTGCGCCGGACCAGTGGTTCGCCGCCGGTGATGCGCAGCCGCTCGACACCCTTGGCCACAAACGCCATGCTCAGACGCTCCAGTTCCTCGAGCGTCAGGAGCTCGGCCTTCGGCAGGAACGTCATATGTTCCGCCATGCAATAGACACAGCGAAAATCGCACCTGTCGGTCACAGACAGGCGCAAATAGGTGATGTGGCGGCCGAACGGGTCGATCATGCCCAGAACCTAGCAGGAGACGCCGATTAATTGAATGTCGGGCCGGAGAGCTCGCTCAAGGCCGATGTTTTCGGCAGCGTCGCAAAGACTTTGTCGACTTCGGCCAGATCGGCAAAGGTGAGAGTTGCGTGCATGTTGTGGGCCTGGCGCGACAAGTTGAACACGGTGTTGAAGACGCAGCGATCGATGCCGACGCCGCGGCAGGCGAGGGCCACGGCACGAGGTCCGCCGCGATAGAACCTGGAACGCAATTCGGGAACGGGCAGATTGACCAGTTTGGCCAATCCTAGATCGAACAAGTCAGTCTGACCCTGGTGCAAGACCCGAAGCAGAAAACCCGCCTTGAGTTCGCCGGCGGCCGAAAGCTTGTCGATGAGTTTTTGCGCGCCGTCTGTGGATGGCTTTCTGGCTGGTGGCATATCGCTTGTCGGCACCGTCTTAGTCTCGGCAACTCTAGCGGACGCGTTTCGCGTCATTGCCGCATGCACGGATTGGTTTCCCAGGCGAGCGAGTGCATCGATGACGGCCTCGCCGATGTCGGAACGCGACGCGATGGCTTCGTGATGGGCGACACCGCATGCTGCAATCAGGCTCAGCAAGTCGGCATCAGTGAGTGAGGCGCAGCGCAAAAGCAACGGCCGCGCCACTTCGATCATGTCATGTGCCAGAATGAGGACGAGACCGTGCGGAGCCTTGGCGTCGTCTGCAAGCCGCTCCGCAAGTGCTCTTCGGATGGTGATCTCGACGTCATTGGTGAGCCGGCGCAGGATGTCGTTCATCAATGCGCGCTCGCGATCACTGAGATCATTGTCTTGAAGACGATAGAGCGAAGCGACGGCGAGATAGATTTCCGCGCGGCTGGTTCCCTTCGGGTTCAGCGAAAGGCGCGCTAGCCGACCCATATCGCTCATGTCATGTGCGGTAAGACCCACGCTTGCCCCCTGAAGCGCCCCTTGCGGGCGGCCGATTTGGCCGGATTTCAGCACTATCAAGGGATCGTTAACGAGGTGTTAAGTTTGTTCCCGACGGTTCCCGAAGAGTTCCTGAGTCGCTTAGTTAGTCCGTACAGGGACTTAACTCGCTCTCGCGGGCTCAAGGACCGGGAGCGATACGTGGCAAGAGCGGCGTCGTGCCACCTATCGACGCTACTTCGTTCTCGTGATCGCCGTCACTTCCGCCTCAGGCGCGGAAGCAATGAGGGCGTCCGCTTAGCTCGGCGCCGCGAGCGAGGTTCGCTTGCAATGCTCTCCAACTATTCGACGCTAAAGGACACGACAGCAGCCAAGCGCGCACTCGTGCTGGCGTTGATCCGTGCGGGCTGGGATGGTTTTCGCGGGCTGCCCGATCCCGAGTTCAGAACGCATCTGCTGAATCTCCGCGCTCTCGTCTGCATGGACCTCGCAGTCTCGGCATCTGACTACGCCAAGCAAGCAGCGAAATGCTGGCCGCGCGAGTTGGAGGATTTGCGGACATTCGAGTCACGAATGCGGGAGAACGTGATGCAGGACTGAAATCGCTGCGGAGGCAAGCTTGCTGCCCCTGGGATCGCTGCCGTCGTCTGTAAAGCCTTTTTACAAATTAGCGGGGGTGATACATCGCCCGCACCGGCATCCTATTGACTTTCCTGCATGTGCCATTTCGGCACGGTCTATGCTCGGTCACCCACGTTCGACAGGAGGACAACCCGAAGCCCAACGGCACGGCCGTTCCGAAGGAGGATAGATCATGTTTATGAATCGTTTCCGTTTCGTGCTCGCAACCTCCTTCTTGCTTGCGGGGAGTATGTTTGGTGCACAGGCGGGGGTCGTATCGTACAACACCGAAGCTGCGTTCGATGCCGCCACCACGGGCCTGACATCCTATGACATTCCGCTGCCGTTGAGCGGCGTCTTTCAAGATGTCTCGACTAGTTTTGCAATTGGGCCGATCACCTTCGGCGCCACGAGGTTGCTTTTATGGAACGACGGCGGTTACGGAGTCGGCCAGACCTATCTCGCCGGAGCTCAATCCGATCTGACAGCCTCGCTCTCCGGGGCCACTGCGGTTAGCTTTCAGCTGGGCACCTACACTGGGCCGGATTCGGTCGATATTTATGTGAATGGAGTGTTTGTCACGACGGTTACTGAAAGCGCGGGCCATCCTTCATCGCTTTTCATCGGCTTTACCGACACCGTGCCAATTACCGAAGTGACGTTCCACAATCAGTCTCTTTTCCTTGATCATGAAGCTGAAATGGACGTGCTGAACTTTGCTGTTGGTACTTCGACTGTCGTTTCGCCCGTTCCTGAACCCATCACGCTGTCGCTCTTCGGCGTGGGTCTCGTTGGTGCAGCGGCAATGCGCCGCCGTCGCAAAGCGCAGGGGTAAACAAGCAGACACACGGGAGGGTACCATGCCTCGCTTTAAATTATCCGCGACCCTGATCGCTGCTGCGCTCTTGAGCGTGTCCCAAGCCAACGCGACCGTCATCACCTACACGAACGAGGCCACGTGGGAAGCGGCCGTCACAAGTTTCGTCACTGAACCATTCGACTCCGGCGGACTTCAGAGTTTCACCGGCGTAGTCACCACCTTTGGTGCGATAGGGCCGGCAAGAGGCGTGTTGACGGGTTCGGTCTGGGCAGACTTCGTCCAAGACGGCGCCTCGACCACGTTCAGCTACAAGCCTGGCAATCTGATCGGTGCCGGCGGGACATGGGACACGTCACCGGAAGATGAGGGTGCCGGCCTGGAGTTGACTCTGAATTTGGTCGGCGGCGGCACAGAGACGGTTGGCGCGATTGGTCCGATCGACGGCACCTTCTTCGGCTTTGTGTCGAGCGATCCGTTCACCTCGTTTACGATCTCCAACGCGATCGCCGGTGAGGTCGAAACGTTTGACCTGGACAACCTGCACTTTGCGCCGACCACGACCGTCCCCGAACCCATCTCGCTGTCGCTTTTCGGCGCGGGGCTTGTCGGAGCTGCCGCGATCCGTCGCCGCAAGGCTAAGACTGCCTGACCGGTTCAGGACAGTTCGGGAAAAGAAAACGGCGGCCCTCGTGCCGCCGTTTCTATTTCAGCAAACCCTCCGCGGCCTCAACATGCTAACGCCGAAATACAACGATGTTGTATTGGACCGGCAAAACGGGCTCCGACTGTCCGGCTTGCTGAGCGATGGCGCCACTTCATCGCACAATCCCCACCTTGAGCGGGAGCGCGGGCACCGTTCTGAAAGATGTCCCTGAGGTCTCTCAAGCGCCAGGGGGCCGACGTCGAATCGGTGTCTTGCCACCTACCGTGCCACGTATACACCGACGTTCACCGCGATACGCGGGGGTGGCGAGCCGAGGTTCGGGTGCAAAATCCCTGAGATTCCGTGCTCGTCGCCATACGGTGAGATACGCGAAAATTCGACAATCCCAACGAGGTGTTAATGATCACTTGGTGAGTCGAAAAGGGAATCAGTCGGAATTGTTGGATGGCATTCACGCGCTCTGAGTTCGGCGTGCCTCGCGGACGCTTCAGGTTGGTTTCGACGCAGGTTTATCGCGCTGGCCGGATGCTCTATGCTTTTCTTTGCGCCGCAGTATCAAAGCAATCCCGATGAACGCCGAGGCACCCTACATCCTGGCAATCGACCAGGGGACGACGTCCACGCGCGCCATTCTGTTCGATGCGGGCGCGCGACCCGTCGCGTCGCACACGATCGAGCTGCGTCAGATATTTCCTGCCAACGGCTGGGTGGAGCATGACGCAAGGGAGATCTGGCAGGCGACGCTCGCCTGTTGCCGTTCAGCGCTGAAGGGTGTTCCGGCGGCCGACGTTGCGGGGATAGGCATCACCAATCAACGCGAGACCACGGTCATCTGGGACAAGGCTACCGGCGCGCCATTGCACAATGCCATCGTCTGGCAGGATCGCCGGACGGCGGATCGTTGCCGCGCGTTGAAGGCGAGGAAATGGGAACCGAAGGTCGCGGCTAAGACTGGGCTTCTTCTCGATCCTTATTTCTCGGCGACGAAGATGGAGTGGCTGCTCGATCACATTCCCGGTTCACGCAAGCGCGCACAGCAAGGTGAAATCGCACTCGGCACCATCGACGCCTGGCTCATCTTCAATCTGACCGGCCGCAAAGTGCACGCGAGCGACGTGACGAACGCGTCGCGTACGATGCTGCTCAACCTCAAGACTTTGAAGTGGGATGCAGAGTTGATGAAACTATTCGGCGTGCCGGAGAGAGCGCTTCCTGAGGTGCGCGACAGTTCGGGGAATTTCGGCGAAGTCGACCCGCCACTGCTCGGCGCGCCGATTCCGATCCTTGGCGTAGCGGGTGATCAGCAGGCGGCCGCGTTCGGCCAAGCCTGTTTCAATCCAGGCGACGTGAAATCGACCTACGGCACCGGATGTTTCGTTCTCGTGAATACCGGGAGCAAGGTGCCGGCTTCGAAGAACCGGCTGCTCGCGACCAGTGCATTTCGCATTGGCAAGCGCGCCGTCTATGCGATCGAGGGCAGCATCTTCATCGCGGGGGCCGTGGTGCAGTGGCTGCGCGATGCCATCGGCGTGATCAAGAGCGCCGAGGAGATAGAAGCATTGGCGCGCACTGCGAAGGATGCGCAAGGACTCTACTTCGTGCCCGCGTTCACAGGACTTGGCGCGCCTTATTGGGATCCGGATGCGCGCGGCGCCATCGTCGGATTGACGCGCGACATGGGCGCGGCGGAGATCGCCCGCGCGGCGCTCGACGCGGTGTGCTTTCAAACACGCGATCTGCTCGAAGCAATGGCGAAAGATATGAAGCGCTCCGGCATGCGCGCGCCAAAAGCGCTCAAGGTCGATGGCGGCATGGTTCGCAACGATTGGTTTTGCCAGCGCCTTGCCGACCTGACGGGGCTTCCGGTCGATCGGCCGACGGTGACGGAGACAACCGCACTTGGCGCGGCTTATCTCGCAGGATTGGCGGCAAGTCTCTTCAAGGACACGAAGGACATTGCGACTCGGTGGGCGCTGGACCGCCGGTTCGTGCCCGAGATGAAATCCTCAGTTCGCAACACGCTTTACGACGGCTGGAAGGCCGCGGTCGAACGGGTCCGCTGACGTTTAGTCCGGCGCAGTGCAGGGTTTCTCGGCGCGCGTTTGACAGGGCAAAGTCGCAGGCCCACTCTTGTGTTTCGCCATACCGATATGAGCAAGGGACTTATTCATGAGCAATGCAGCGTTAAAGGTGCCCGAAGCCAACGACCTGACATCTCTGAAGGGCAAGGTGAGCGCCGAGGAATGGGCCATTCGCGAGGACCTCGCCGCCACCTATCGGCTGGTCGCTCTGCATGGTTGGGACGACATGATCTTCACCCACATCTCGGCTCGCGTACCCGGGCCGGAACATCACTTCCTGATCAATCCATATGGACTCATGTTCGAGGAAATCACCGCGTCGAGTCTCGTTAAGATCGACGTCGAAGGAAACAAGATCGTCGACTCGCCGTTTCCAGTGAATGCCGCCGGCTTCACGATCCACTCCGCTCTGCACATGAACCGTGACGACGCCGGCTGCGTGATCCATCTGCACACGACGGACGGCGTTGCCGTGTCGGCGCAAAGGGAGGGCCTTCTGCCCATCGATCAGCATGCCATGTCGATTTCGGACGATGTCGCCTATCACGACTATGAAGGGATCGCTCTAGATCTTGGGGAACGCGACCGGCTTGTCGCCGATATCGGAGACAAGCATCTGATGATCCTGCGCAACCATGGCACGCTCGCGGTCGGCAAGACCTGTGCTGACGCATTCTTGCGCATGTTCTTCCTCGAACGGGCCTGTTCGATGCAGGTGCGCGCACTGGCAGGCGGCGCAGCGACGAACTGGCCGAACCAGGGTGTGCCGGAGAAAACCGCGTCGCAGGGTCGTGGAGCGTTCGACGGCATGATGGGCGCCATGGCATGGCCGGCGCTACGGCGCAAATGCGATCGCGTCGATCCGAGTTACAAGAACTAGAACCATTCGAATCGCTTGTTTCACTAACGGTCCTCTCATCCGTAGGACTCAGTAATTTTGACATGGGGTTCAACAATGAAATTCGGCGTCGGGCAATCGGCCAAACGGACGGAAGACATCCGTTTCGTCACCGGGCAAGGTCAGTATACTGACGATCTCCACTTCGCGGACGAAACCTTCACTTGTTTCCACCGAACCTCGCAATCGCATGCGCGGATTGCCTCGATCGATGTCTCCGCCGCAAAGGAAGCGCCCGGCGTGATCGCCGTCCTGACTTATGCGGACGTCGAAGCCTTCGGGGCCAATCCGATGCCGCTGATGGCACCAGTGCCGAGCCGCGACGGGAGTGCCACGAAAACGTCGCCGAAACCGCTTCTCGCCAAGGACAGGGTGACATTCACCGGCGAAGCCATCGCAATGGTGATTGCCGAAACCTACGCACAAGCAAAGGACGCCGCCGAACTTGTGCAAGTCGAGTACGAACAACTTGCCGCGTCCGGCACGCTCCGCGCGGCGCCAAAAGGTGCGCAAATCTGGGACGGCGCCGACAATAATCTTTGCTTTGACTGGGCCGAAGGTGACGAGGCAGCCGTCAACGCGGCTTTCGCCAAGGCCGCGCATACAGTTTCGCTGGACGTGGTTCAGAACCGCGTCAGCGCGATGCCCATGGAAACGCGCAACGCGATCGGCGTCTTTGATAAGGCGAACGACCAGCACACGCTTTACGTGACGTCGCAGGGCGCGGGAAACATTCGTGGCGCGCTTGCGCAGGCCGTACTCAATTTGCCTGTCGAAAAAGTTCGCGTCGTCACCAAGGATGTCGGCGGCGGCTTCGGCATGAAGGGATTTCTCTATCCCGAACAGGCGCTCGTCATGATCGCCGCCAAGAAGATCGGAAGACCGGTGCGCTGGAGTGCCGAGCGGACTGAATCATTCCTCGCCGACGATCATGGCCGCGACATGATGACGAAGGGCGAGCTCGCACTGGACAAGGACGGCAAGATTCTCGCCGTGCGCATCAGCGGCACGTCCAACATGGGCGGCTATCTGTCGGTCTATGCGCCCTTTATCCCAACTCTCGCCGGCGGGCGCATTCTTGGCGGCGTCTACCGCGTGCCGGCGCTCTATGTGAACATCAAAGGGTATTTTTCAAATACCGCTCCCGTAGATGCTTATCGCGGAGCAGGACGTCCGGAAGCGGCTTACCTGATGGAACGGCTGATGGACGCGGCCGCGGCAAAGACCGGCATCGAGCGCGCGGAACTGCGCCGGCGCAATCTGCCGTCGCCTTCCGAATTGCCCTACACGAACTGGGCAGGTCTCCCGTTCGACTCCGGCGATTATCCGCGGCTGCTCGAAGGTGGATTGAAGCGCGCCAATCAGGCGGGCTTCGCCGCACGCAAGGCGGAATCCGCCAAACGCGGAAAGCTGCGCGGCTTCGGCTTCGGCTACTATGTCGAGATCACCGGCGCGGCGGGCCAGGAACCTGCCGCCATCAAGTTCACAGACAATGGCGGCGTCGAGCTCTATTGCGGCACGCAGTCGAACGGGCAGGGCCACGAAACCTCATTCGCACAACTGGTCGCCGAAAAGCTCGGCGTGCCGTTTGAATCCATCACGGTGAAGCAGGGCGACACCAACTGGGTGAATGGTGGCGGGACTGGTGGTTCGCGCTCGCTCAACATGTCGGGCGGCGCTCTCATGGTGTCGTCGGACGAAGTGATCAAGAAGGGAAGGGTGGCCGCAGGCCAAGTCCTGCAGGCGGGCGGTAACGAAGTCGGCTTTCAAGTGGTCGAAGGCGTCGGCAAATTCGCGGTGAGCGGCACGGATCGCGCCATCACGGTCGGAGAACTCGCCGTGACGCTGAAGCGGGAGAAGCTGCCTGGATTCGAGGACGGTCTCGACAGCGACGGCATGTATACCGGCCAGGCGCCCACGTTCCCGAACGGGTGTCATGTCTGCGAAGTGGAAGTGGATCCCGACACCGGACAGGTCCAGATGCAGTCGTATCACGTGCTCGACGACTTCGGCCGGGTCATCAATCCGATGCTGGTCGCGGGCCAGGTGCATGGCGGCATCGTTCAGGGTCTTGGCCAGGCGTTGCTCGAAAACATCGTCTACGACGAAAGCACCGGCCAGCTGCTCACGGCCAGCTTCAGCGACTATGCGATGCCGCGGGCGTCTGACATGCCCGACATCGATTTCGCCTACGAGCAGATCGAGTGCAAGACGAACGATCTCGGCGCAAAGGGCTGCGGCGAGGCGGGAACGGTCGGCGCATTGCCCGCGGTGATGAGCGCAGTCGCCGACGCGCTCGGCGTCGTGCATATCGACATGCCGGCGACGCCGGAGCGCGTCTGGCGCGCGCTACGGCAGAAGAAGACGGCCGCTTGAACTACTGACCCGCGGTCGTAGGCGTAGCAGGAGCAGCTGGTGCACTCGCCGGAGCCGCAGCTGCGACCGGAGCCGCACCTGCTGGCGGCGTGTATGCCGCAATCGCCTTCGTCAGTACATCGCGCTCGTCACAACCGCTCGGACAGAGGCTTGCGAGTGTCGTGAGTTCGCCTTGGGCAGACGTCAGGTCGTTCATCTGCAGATAGAGTTCACCCAAATACTCATGCACGCCCTTGTGATTCGGATCGATCGCCAGCGCGCGCTTGTAGTATTCGAGCGAGCCGGGGAAATCGCCGGTCATGCGATGGGTGTAGCCGAGATAGTTGAGGATATCGGCGCTCTTCGGCTTGTCTGCCAGCGCGAGGTTGAGATGCGGAATTGCGTCGGCATATTGTTGATGCTTGATCAAACGAAGTGCGACCGTGTAGTCGTCGGTCGAAGACGTGCCGCTGCTGAGGCCGCTGCCGCCATAACTGCCGCCGCCACCTCCACCGCCTCCGCCGCCACCCATGGAAAATGACGGTCCCGTCAGTGCCGTGACAGACGCCAAAATAGCCGCCGCGTACCAGAGTTTGCGCATCGTTCGTCTCCCGACTTCTGTTGCGATACTATCGCGGCGGCACCTTGCGCTAAAGCCCTTTGCATTGACTCATGGCGCATCCAGAAGAGAGGTTTGGCCATGAACCAGACAATCGAGGCCAGCCGGCCGTCGGATCCCAAAAATATTCGCCGTAAACCTGAGAGCCTCGCGAAGATCAAACGTGCGGCGCGCAAGCTGTTCGTGGAACGCGGTTATCATGCCACGCGACCACAGGACATCGCGCGCGAAGCCGGTCTCGGGCATGGGACATTCTACCTGCATTACCCGGACAAGAAGGCCTGCTTTCTGGCCTTTGTTGACGACGCGCGTGAGGAACTTCACGAATTTATGATCACGCGCCAGCCTGCCGTGAAGACGCTCGAGAACACAATCGCCGTTGCCCTCAAGGGCATCTATGAATATTCGGCAGAGCATCCGGGCGTGCTCGCAGCGGCCATGACGGATGAACTGGTCATCGATGCGGAAGGCGCGCAGGCGACGCCACTGCTCGTGCGCTGGGGTTTCGATTGGGCGGAGGTCGTGCGCGAAGCGATGCGTACCGGCGAGGCATGCACGAGCTACGAGCCCGACATTGTCGGACAAGCCATCCTTGGCGCCATTCATCAGGTCGCCAGCGAAGGTGCGCGTTCGCAGCGCAAGCGCGAAGAAGTGCTCGACAATCTCACGCGCTTTCTGGTGCGCGCGCTTAAGCCCTAAGATCGATCTTCCGCCGACGGGCGCCCCCGCCGAGACACAAGCCCCCTTGTGTCTCGGACGAAGCGTCAATTCAGGTTGAAGCTCAGGCCTGCAAGCAGCGCATGATCGGAGAAATGCTGGTGCGCGCTGTCAATCGGACTCGACAGCGTGACCGATTCACTTTGCGAGAAGCGATATTCTCCGAACAACGAGACATTGTCGCTCACATAGGTCCGCAAACCGCCTTCCGCCTGATAGGCCGGCTTCCAGTCACGACCACTCAGCGCTCCGATCGTTCCACCGACATTCTGAAATCCCAGACCGACGCCGACATATGGCGTGAACGTGGCATTGGGCAGGAAGTCGTACATCGTGTTGATCATCAGACTCGTCGACGAGAGATGACCGTTTGCCGTTACGCCACCAAGTCGATCAATACTGGAATTCTGGTAGAGCGAATTCAGCTCGATCCGAATCCCGTCGCCCGTGTCGTAGCCAAACGCACCGCCAGCCGCGAAGCCCGTGTTGAAAGAATCGTTCAGCTTGCCAGCCAAGGTATCTTTGAAAGTCAGGTCCGGAAGCAGCGAAACACCGCCTTCGCCGCTGATGTAGAAGGTCGGTGTCGCAGCCGAAGCGGCATCTGCGGCCAAGCTGAGTACGATACCCAGGATGGTTCTCGCCACGATTCGTCGTGTCATTTTGAACTCCTTGTTTTGTTGGCGGTGGTCTTTGCGTAACCGCAGGCGTGAGGCTGTGCTTGTCGTGTCGCGAGAATGTGTCGATCTCGTCGCAACATATTCACAGCGCTGCACAATTTGTTTCAGTTCGGTGTTTCCGAAAGGTGTCAGTTCGGTCACGTCAGGATTGACAGCAGGCACTCGCTGACAAACTATCAGTGCAGCAAATTGTGGCGATCACTCTCCGCATAAGAGGCGATTCATAAATGGCAAAGCTCACCTACACGCGCGAGGAGATCATGGCGGATGATGACTACGCGCAACCGCAGATCGAAGCGGGATATCGCCTGCACGGAGGTTTCGACTCAAGCGGAAGATACATTTCTCCGCGCACGCTCAATCGCTGGCCCGCTGTTGAAGCGTGGCAAGCAGAGCTGAAGAAGCGCGGCGCGCCGGTGATCGATGCCACGACGCGCCTCTTGAAGCGCGGACCTTATCCCACAGTCGGGCAGCAGAAATTTCTGCTTGGTAACGGATTCGGCGAGACGCTTTGGAACTCTCTGACGATCACCGGTGTGATCGAAGCGCGCGGCGCGATGCTTGCCCAGGCAGTCGCGCCCAGTTTCCAGGACATTGTCGTAGAAGACATCAGCGCGACATGCCTGGGCCATCTCAACAAAGGTCTTTTGGTCGCGCACGGCTTCGATGAAGGCGGCACAAAGGACAAGGGCATCGGCGGCCATGACGACATGTGGTTCGCGGTTCGCGATGCCTTGTTCGGGAAGAACGCTTATCCGATGCCAGAGGTACCTGCGAGCATTGCGCGTCCGGAGACCGGTCGGCGCATGCCGCAGATTCCGAAGGAGTTCGAAGAGTGGGTGTTGCTCTTGATGAACGTGCTGATGATCGAGGTGAAGGCGGAGAGTTTCTTCTCCTTCTGCCAGGGCATCATGCGCGATCCCACAAATTTTGCTGATCGTCGTCCCGCGGCGAACCATGCTGCTGAACTCGTCGAACGTATCAGGACCGACGAAGCGATCCATGTCGCCTATCTCGCCACCGTGATTTCCGAACTGCGCACCCTCACGATCAAGACGGTAGACGGCAAAAAGGTGCCGGGTGCGGAGATCATCGATCCCGTTTGGAACCAAATGATCGAGTGGCACGCCGTGACGAATTCTGACTTCGCGCGCAGTCAGTCGCGTGACGCAATTATGGCGCGACTCAGAAGCAAACCGAATGGCCCGGCGCTCGCTGCCACGTTCGACTCGCTCGAATTCCAACAGGCGGCGGAATAGCGATGAAGGACTTCAGAGGGCGGACCGCCTTCGTCACCGGCGGCGCGAGCGGGATCGGTTTGGGCATGGCGCGAGCGTTTGGGCGCGCCGGCATGAACGTCGTACTTGCCGACATTGACGAAAGCGCTGCGAAGAGTGCCGCTGACAAGCTGGCTTCTGAGCAGATCAAGGCTGCGCCAGTGCATGTGGACGTCACCGACCGTGCCAGCGTGCGCAGCGCCGCATTGGATGCCGTCGCGGCGTTCGGCAAGATCCATCTGGTCTGCAACAACGCCGGCGTTGCAGTTGGCGGTCCCTTCGGCACAGTCCGTGAGCGGGATTGGGACTGGATTTTCGACGTCAACTTGAAGGGCGTCGTCTACGGGATGGAAGTCTTTGCGCCGCTGATCAAGAGTCATGGCGAGGGCGGCCACTTCGTCAACACGGCTTCGATGGCGGGCATGGTGTCGCCGCCCGGGATGGAACCCTATTGCGCGACGAAGTTCGCAGTCGTGGCCATGAGCGAAGGTTGGGCACCTCAGCTCGCGCCGCTCAACATCGGCGTCTCAGTGCTGTGTCCCGGTTTCGTCCGAACGCGAATCCATGAGAGCGGTCGTGCGCGACAGGACAAATATGGTGGGGCGGGCGTCGTCGATCCCGGTGTCGGAAGCACGCCGAGCGAAGCCGCAAACAATGTGCTCAGCGGCATCGATCCGAACATCGTCGGCCAGCGCGTGTTCGAAGGCGTGCGCGACAACGACCTCTACATTTTCACCCACCCGATGTTCAAAGAGTTCGTGCAGGCTCGCTTCAACGGCATTCTCGCGGCGTTCGACAAGTCGGCGCAAAGCGAGGCGCTCAAGCAGGTCAAGGATTGGGGCACGGCGTCGATTCCCAGCGTCGTGCGCGACAATGACGGTTAGTCTTGCGTCCAAAGCACGAGGCTGAGACCTTTTTCAACCAATGCATTCTGTCCGGCGGGCGAAAAATAGCCGCCCAACTGCAACGACCAGTGCCGGGAGATTCGTTCAACCAGTGATAGCTCGACTTTATGCGAGCGGTAGTAGGCGAACGGCGGCTGCGCGTTGCCGCTGCTGATGACGTTGAAACTCTGCGCCATGACCATTGTATCGTTGCGCAGCCACAGCCCGGCCGTCACATCGAACACGGTTTCGTCGGGACGACCGCGACTGATCCATCTTTGCCCGGTCTGCAGATCAATAAAGGCATCGTCGCCGCCAAGCTTGAAACTGCTGCCATAAAGAAACCGGACTTCGATTTGGCGAGCAGCGCTTTGGTTCGAGGAGTCCGACAAGTCGAACGGGCCGGCCGCCTTGTAAGAACCTTGAAGCGACAACTTTCCGATACGACCGAACAGCAGAATTCGCATTCCGGCTTCGAGCGAACTGCCGGTCGCCCGCGTCTCTCTGCCTGAGAGGATCTGGGATACGACGGAGACATAGGCAGGGGTGGCGAACAGCGTGATCTTGTCGTTCAATCCATATTCGACCGTATTCTGTGCGAGAAACTTGCGGAACGTCACAGCTCTGGATCCGCGCGCGCGGCTTCCAAACATCGCGCGGGCCGTGCTCAAGGTGGTGGCATTGAACGTCTGCCAGTGATGCTTCTTGAGCGTCCAGGCGCCGGCAATACAATTCCCAGCGGTCAGCAGCACAATGAGCAATGCCGAGGCGAAGACAGCACGAGCCGTCACGGCACGATCTGCTCGAAACGGCTTAAACCGTGGGCCGTCTTCTCCCAGTAGAAGGGACGCGTGGCGAGTTGCCAAAGTCCTCGCCATGCGGCGAGCGATATCAATGCCCAGTAGAAGGTGACAGCGAATGCATACGGCGTGATGCCGCTCCATTCGCGTCGCGTCGGCGCGATGATCGCGAGCCACGTCAATAGCGCATTGCCGCTGAGGAGCCCGAACGACGTAATCGTCATGAGGGCTCGGCCGGTTGCGGAAACGTCCGTGGACCAGCCAAAGCGTGCAGTCCATAAGAACATGAGCCAGAGCAGTGGATTGACGAGCGCTGCAATGACTGTTCCGCCGAGAAAGAATTGCAGAGACAGAAATCCAAGCCACCCGGTTCTGCGCTTCAGCGCCAGTGGATCTCGCATATGCACGAGCCAGGTCTGCATGTAGCCCTTAAGCCAGCGCGAGCGTTGTTTGAGCCAGGCTGCGAGCGTTGTCGGCGCTTCTTCGAAGGTCGTGGAGTCGAGCATCGCAACCCGCATGCCCGACTGCGCCATACGTATTCCGAGATCCGCATCTTCCGTCACGTTGTAGGGATCCCATGCGCCGACCGTCCTGAGCGCCGAAGTGCGGAAGTGATTGGAGGTCCCACCGAGCGGCATCGGCACTCTCAGAGTCTCGAGTGCCGGGAGCAGGACATCAAACCAAAGGGCATAGTCGAGCGCGAAGAGTCGGGTAAGCCAATTCTCGTTCGCGTTGTAGAAGCTCAGACGTGCCTGCAGGCAAGCGATCTCGCGTGGACCGCTGCGAAATCTTGCGACCGCCTTGCGCAACTGGTCGGGCTCCGGTCGATCTTCCGCGTCGTAGATGACCGTGAATTCTCCGCGCGCCAATGCGAAGGCGTAGTTGCACGCCCGCGGTTTGGTGCGTGGTGCGCCTTCGGGAACGCGAACAAGATGAAAACCGAAGTCCTGCGCCAACCTTTCGGCAATCGTGGCTGTCTCAGGATCGTCGCTCTCGACGATGAGTTTGATGTCGAGCTTGTCCAACGGATAGTCGAGAGCGAGCAGCGCCGCAGCGAGGCGCGGCAACACATTGGCTTCGCGGTAGAGCGGAACCAAAATCGTATAGCTCGGGAGTGTTCCGTTATCGTCTGCGCCTAGCACAGAGAGAGGCAAGAGCTGGCCCCCAATCCACGCGAGCGCGCAGCGAAACAGCGCGCCCACGAGGAATGCCGTGGACGCGACGAACGCAAGAGCGCGACAAGTACTGCTCGGCCACAGCGCAAAGGTGAATGCGACTGCAGTCGCGAGAAGCAAAAGTGAAACCGCCTGACTTCGCGTCAACACTGAGCGTGCGGAGAGTCCTGGATTCGTTGAAGCGAGAGCGTCAACGGCGACGACGGCAAGCTCGGTGTCGAAACGTTGTTCCAGTTGTGCCAGGACTTCTCGTTTGCCCGCGCCGACGATGCGGGCGTTTGGATACGCTGCTCGAAGCCAACAAAGATTTTCCTCTGACGTGTCGGCCGTCACGATGATTGAGCGACCGGCGGTGGGCGGCAGGAAGAGGCGCGCCGCGCAGGAAGACCAGCCAGCAGACTCGGCCGGGCACATTAATGAGTACAGGCCGAGGTCGACCACGCGAGCTGTGCTAACCAATTTGGGGGGAACTAACGCCGGACAAGCCGCGAGCGGGCTACCGTGAGGCTTCATTGGCGCGCGAAAGGCGCCCGACGGAACTATGATTCGCAAGTGTCAAGTTGAGCAAACGCCCCATTACAACCTGAACGAGGTGCGGCCGATTGATCCTGGGGGTATACTTGCGAATGAGTTGCGATTACATCTGGTACGAGAGTTGATGACTTGGGTTGAAGCGAATGAAGGCGTTGAAATATCTGATGATTTGCGTGGCGGTGGTACTTAGTGCATCGGCAGCATCATCTGCTGACGAAGGCGCGATCCCGCTAAGCCTGAAGGGGCACAAATTCGCCCCAGCTGAGATTCATGTCAAAGCGAACATGCCCAACGTGTTGGCCTTGACCAACGCCGACGACACGGCTGAGGAGTTCGATTCAACCTCGCTGAAGGTCGAAAAAGTCGTCGCAAGCCATAGCAGCGGCAATGTGCGTCTGCGGCCGCTGGCGCCGGGCCGCTATCCCTTCATGGGCGAATACCACGCCGACACCGCGCAGGGCGTGGTGATCGCGGAATAGGCCCATGCTTGCAAGTCTGCTCATCGTTTTTCGCGAGGTCATCGAGGCAGGCCTGATCATCGGAATTGTGCTCGCGGCAACGCGAAGTGTTGCGCGCCGGAGCCTCTGGGTCGGTCTCGGTATCGCGGGCGGAATTGCCGGCGCGTGCATTGTCGCCGGCTTCGCTGAACAACTGGCGGGTTTGTTTCAAGGTTCAGGCCAGGAATTGTTCAACGCTGCCATTCTCAGCGTCGCGGTGTTGATGCTCGCTTGGCACAATGTCTGGATGGCGGGCCACGGCAAGCAGATGGCGAACGAGATGCGCCAGATGGGCGCCGAAGTATCGCTCGGCCACAAAACGCTCACCGCCCTTGCCGTCGTGGTCGGCGTCGCCGTACTGCGCGAAGGTTCGGAAGTCGTGTTGTTTCTCTACGGCATCGCGGCGCAAGGCGGGCAGTCGACGGCGTCGTTGTTGACTGGCGGAGGACTGGGACTATTGGCGGGCGCCGCCGTCTCCGCTCTGATGTATTTCGGACTTCTCACGATCCCAGCGCGCCGCATGTTTTCAGTCACTTCCGGTCTTATCACATTGCTTGCTGCCGGAATGGCATCGCAGGCAGTCCTGTTTCTGCAGCAGGGCGGCTACTTCGAGTTCATGACATCGACGCTGTGGGACACGTCCTGGCTTCTGCCCGAAAGCGGCATCACAGGCCGCATGCTTCACACATTGATCGGATACACCGACGCGCCGAACGGTGCACAGCTGATCGCTTATATCCTGACTCTGGTGACGATCAGGCTCCTCATGCGCCTCGTGCACGGCCGGAAATCATTGCCGGACGCGCTGGCCACCAGCACGTCCTGACCCGTCATAAAGAAGCGTAGACCGCATCAATGAGCGCGCGATTGCGCGGGCTGTGCCAGCGCGGTCCCATGTCATTCGTGACATAACCAAATGCGATGCGCGCTTCCGGATCGCAAAAGCCAAGTGATCCGCCGGCGCCAAAGTGCCCGAAAGCGCCGCGATGGGGACCCAAGGGTCTGTCGGGTTGCGTCAATTGGAATCCAATGCCGAAACGGCTCAGCCGTTGGTTGATGATGTCCGGGCCATTCACTTGCTCGTTCGTGGCTTGAGCCAGCGCTTCTCTGCTCAAGATCCGAATGCCGTCTATCGTGCCGCCATCGGCAAGGGCCGCATAAACGCGCGCGATGCCGCGGGCATTGCCGTGACCATTGGTCGACGGGACTTCGGCTTCGCGCCAGCGCGCCGTGTTGACCCAGTGCGACCCTGAAAAGCCCGGTGGGTTCCAATAGGTGTTCCAACGCATCAACGCATCGTCCGTGTCGATCTTGGGTTTGACCGGGTTGCCGGGCCACCGAAAATCGGAAACGCGATGGTGCTCGGCTCTCGGCAAGCCGATGTGAATATCGGCTCCGAGCGGCTTCGCCACTTCTTCGCGCACCAGCGTTCCGACCGTACGTCCGCTGACGCGGCGGACCAGTTCGCCGGCGAGAAATCCGAAAGTGTTGACGTGATAGCCGTGCGCGGTCCCCGGTTTCCACCACGGTTCCTGTTCTGCGAGTGCACTTGTAATGACATCCCATTCCAGCGCTGCGCCGTCCGGCAGTGATTTTCGGATCGCCGGCAAACCCGCCTGGTGCGACATCAATTGGCGAACTGTGACATCACCTTTTCCGCTTTGCGCGAACTCCGGCCAGTAGTCGCTAACGTGGCGATCGAGATCGAGAAGGCCTAGGTCAACCAGGCGCATGATCGCGATCGCGCAGAACGCTTTGCTGACGGAGAAAACATTGAGAATCGTGTCGCGGCTCCAGCACACCGTTCGCGCCAGATCCGACCAGCCGCCCCAGAGATCAACCACAAGCTGTCCGTTGTGCCAGACAGCGACAGCACCGCCGCGCTCGTGTCTGGTTTCGAAATTCTCAGTAAATTCTTCGCGTACCTTGCGGAAGCGGGCTTCGCAAATGCCGTTGATCAATGATTGGTGCTTGTCGGCCATTCGGTACGTTCTCGTTCACCATATAGGGAATACCGCGTACTACGGCAAATTGTCTTCAAATCGAACAACCGACTTTGCCGTTTGGTAATCCCCTCCTGCCAGTCTGTCAGCCTTGGCGAGGGCCCTGTGCAGACTTTCGAGCCGGAGATGATGTCCCCAGATCGCGGCGACGCACGGTCTGCGATCTTGAGCGCCGCGCGCGCCGTGGCACAACGCGAAGGCGTTGAAAATCTGACACTTGCCAAGGTCGCTTCCGAGGCCGCGTTGCCTCGACCCGTCGTTTTCGGTCAATTCGTCCGCAAGGAAGACTTGCTCCTCTGCGTCGCAGCCGACAGCGTGGTCACGCTGGCGCGCAAGATGGGCGGCATTCCCGAGCCCGAGCTGCAGCACGCCTTCGATTTCTCGCGCGAAGGCGCCGTCATCCTGACCTTGCCGCGGAGCGAGGCCGCCGAAGAAACACAGGATGCGAGCGCCGTTCAGAAATCGGTCATCGCTGGCGAAATGCTCGCTACAGCGGGGTCAGAGCGCCGCGCAATACGATCAGGCGAGGCGGAGGCTGTTTCCAGCGAACCATCTACGGAAAAATCTCAAACGCGGGCCCCCGACGCCTGGTTGGAACGTCGATTGCGCGTCTTCGAACGCGCCATGACCGCGATGGAAGCGCGCCAGGAGAAGGTCGAGAAGGACACCCGCGCGGTGGCTGTGTCCGCCGAGGACACGATCAAGTCCCTTGACGGCACGATCAGCGCGTTGGTGGCGCGCCTTGATGCGGCAGAGGCACGGCAAAAAGCGTCGACCGATGATGTTCGCGCCGCGCTCAGCGAGGTGAGCTTGCGCATTCAGACCGTCGAGGGCGTTGCGCGCGCCGCGTTGGTCGAGAACGACGTCGAAGACTTTGCGGATGCTCCCTCCGAGCCAGCGCCTTTCGAGCCAGCGCCGTTGCTGGAAGTCCACCAGGAACCGGCTCCGTCAACAGCGAAGCCGGCTTTCGAGCCGGCCGATGAACCAAAATCCTTTCTCGATGCTGCGCGCGCATCGGCCATCGCCGCCGCGGCCGCAAAGGCCGAACCCGAGCCGGCAAAAGATGCGTCTCCGCGCTTTAGTATAAAAGTCGCCTACGTGGTTGCGGGTCTGATCGGGCTCGCTGTGTTCATCGTCGCAGCGGGTATTGCCTTCAGTCAGGGCGTTCGCGACGGACGGCGCGATGCCCTTCGTCAGTCCGAGCAGACGCCGCAATCGCTCCACGTTGCCGCTGCCTCGCTGACGCAGCTCGACCGTTTGACGAAACTTGCGGAGGCCGGAAATGCCGACGCGGAGCTCGCGATCGCCAATCGGTACCTCGACAGTCGCGGCATGCGGTACGATCCCGTTGCCGGCATGCAGTGGATGTCGCGCGCCGCCAGGCAACGAAATGCAATCGCGCAATATGGCTTGGGCTCGCTCTATCAAAAAGGCATTGGCACAAAGGCCGACGCGGTCCAAGCCATGCACTGGTACGAGGCCGCGGCGCTGCAGGGAAATCGCAAGGCCATGCACGATCTCGCCATTGCCTACGCTGAAGGACTTGGCGGCGTGACGAGTTCGTCCGAGGCCGTGCGCTGGTTCTCGCGCGCCGCAAACCTCGGCTATGTCGACTCGCAGTTCAATCTCGCTGTTCTCTACGAACGCGGCGACGGCGTTCCGCAGAGCCTCGTCGATGCCTACAAATGGTATGCGATTGCCGGCGCACAGGGCGACGCGGAGTCGAAGCTCAGAATCGAAGCACTACGTACGCAACTCTCGGCCGAGGATTTTGCAGCCGCACAGCGCGCGGCTAATGCATTTCGCCCTCAGCCATTTGCGCCGGCTGCCAATCTGGCGCCCAAAATCTAACGACCTGCGGCCGAGCTTATGCGGCTTGCGCGACTCTCGTTGCGGTTCCGAGATGGCGCGTGAAGAACGCCTGCCACGAGCCGCCTTCGAAATTCGGGATTTCAACGTGACCGCCCGGATTGATATGCATCGTCTTTTCCTTCGAGGCGAATGCATTGAAGAGCGCAAGACCGCTTTCGCGGAGCGCAACGGCATCGTCCCACTGGAAAACGAATTCGATCGGGATGGTGATCGCCTTCGCCGCGTCTTCGAGTGCGGTAGCGCCGGCGCGTAACCCCGCCAACCCGAAGACTGCGCATTTGATCCTGGGTTCGCTGGCAACAAATGGAACGCCGATTGCAGTTCCCATCGACACGCCCCAATAGCCGATACGGCCGGAGTTTCCGACGAAGTCGAACGACTGCGCGGCGTCGAGCGCAGCCTGCCATTCCGGGACGGCGCGTTTCGCACGCTCGGCCATTGTTTTCAGCAATTCCGCCGAAGGACCCGACGTCCCGCCGAGTCCACGAACGCGTTCGCCGACTTCGCGGGAAAGACGCTCCGCTTGCTCGCGTGTGATGCGGTCGCCATGACCCGGCGCGTCGATGGCAAGCGTTGCGTATCCGAGACGCTGGGCATAGTGGCGCGCACGTGCCGCGATCGTGTTGATCTTCTTGTGCTGCGAACCGCCATGACCCATGAGGATCAAAGGCCGCTCGCCGTGTGCGTTCTCCGGCGCCCAGATCACCGCTGGCACCCGCTCGCCGGCAACGGTCAGATCGAACAGCCGCTCCGTAACGCCATTCTCGGTCCTCTCGCGTGTGAAGGTCGCCATTGCGTTCTCCCAATTGCGTCCACTAAGCGTGACGCAACGACCGCGCCAGTCAAGCCATGGGCTCGAGGCTGCGACGAAATCGGAGTGTGGCAAACGACAGGCGCGTCAGCCGACAGCCGCAGCGGGCGCCACAGCGCCGTGCAAGATCGGTTTGTCCGGTCGCCTGTCGGAGTGCGTATGCACCACGATGAGCATGGCATCCGGCTCGGCCGCATCGATGCCAAGCGGACCGTAGAACGTTTCGGCCGTCAGGTAGGTCTGGTTGAGATACTCGACTCGGCCAATCGAACGGACGGGACGCTTTGCCAGCAGCGGAACCTTCAGCGTCGCATCCCAACGCGAGCGGAAAGGCTCGGGCAGGGCCTCATCGAGAAATCTGCCGGCCAATCCGCCGAAGGTGCGCTCCAGCGCGGTGCCTGTCAGGCGGATCCGGAAACGCGCCCGGCCCTCATCGCGCACGATATCCATCAAGGCGACTTGCGACAGAAATCGCTTCATCATTCTTGGCCGCAGGTCTGCGCGCCTTGGATGCGGCCGGCCGGCGGCCGCAGCTTTCCAGACCGCGTGTGCTTCGCGCAGCTCCTCAGCCTCAAAGGCGAGAGTCGAATCGACGCGACTGGGCCAGCCATCGAGTTCGGCGCGACGATTATACTCTTCGATGACCGTTAGTTCGGACATCGCGGCAGAATAAGAGTCGGCGCTTGCTGGAGTCTTAAAGTCGCGACCGCAACAATATGTAGCGATATCAACGCATCGAAGGCGGGAACGCTGGTGCCGGCTACAGGACTCGAACCTGTGACCCCCTGATTACAAATCAGGTGCTCTACCAACTGAGCTAAGCCGGCGGCGGGCGTGGAATACGCCGCCGGGCGAAGGCGCGCAACCGGCTAGGCTTTGCGCAATAGGGAAATGTGATCGGGTGTCACTGCGCCGCCCGACAGGATCATCGTCATCGCTTGGTCGCCTTGAATGTCGGTCTGGATGAGACGCGCAAGCGGCACGATCTGGAGGTATCCCGACGTCGGATTGGGCGCGGTTGGAACATAGACGGCGGCGAGGGCTTCGCCTGTCCTGGCGTCGGGAAACGTCCGCATGACGAATCCGATCGCCTTCAATCCGTCGCTCGGAAAGTCCAGCAGCACGACGCGCTGAGTCTGGCTGCCCGGTTTCTGACGCAGAACATCGACGAGCTTCTTCGCCGCGGAATAGACCAACTGCACGCCGGGAACCCGCGCGATCAGGCTCTCCAAGAGCAGGATCAACTGCTGTCCAACGACGCGGCTCGCAATCGCGCCAATCGAATAGAGCGCCAACAGTGCGACGACGATGCCGATCGCATAGCGCACCGTATCGTTGTCGAGGAAGGGTTGCAGAGCGGGAAAGCGAGAGTCGAGGAAGACCGTCAGTTCCACGGCCAGCGGGTGGCCCCACGCCGATAACGTCGTCAGGAAAAAGTCGAACACTAGCCAGACAACGATGAGGGGCGTCACGGTCAGAAGGCCGGCGATCAAGTTGCTTTGAAAGTTGGCCTCGAAGTGGCGTTGACGCTTTGGCCCGTCTGTCATTCCGGCACCGCCTGAAGGGCCTTTTGCAATGCTGCCCCGAGATGCTTAAGGGTGGACGGATTCGCATGGGAAGTTAATCTCCACGATCCGCAAAGAGCAGCGAAAACCGCATGAAACGCGTCCTGATCACGAGTGCCACGCAAAGCGTCAACGGCGTCAAACATCTGGGCAATCTGGTCGGCTCGATGTTGCCCGCCGATGTCTTTGCGCGCTTCTGCCGGGCGCGCGGCTACGAGACGCTGGCGATTTGCGCAACGGACGAGCATGGCGCGCCGATCGAGTTGGCGGCAGCCGAAGACGGAGTCCCGGTCAGGCAATATTGCGATCAATGGCACGCGGTTCAGAAAGATCTCGGCGATCGCTTTGGACTGGCATGGGATCACTTCGGGCGCTCATCGTCGCTGCAGAACCGGGTGCTGACAGAGCACTTCGCGCGCGCCCTGTGGAAGAACGGACTGCTGGACGTGCGCACCACCAAACAAGCGTACTCTGCGACGGACAAACGGTTCTTGCCGGATCGCTACGTCATCGGCACCTGTCCGCACTGTGGCTACGACAGAGCCAGAGGCGATCAGTGCGAAAACTGCACGCGCGTGCTTGATCCGATCGATCTGATCGATCCGCGCTCCGCCGTTTCGGGCGCGAAGGACATCGAGATCCGCGACAGCCAGCACCTGTTCCTGAAGCAGTCGAATTTCGTCGGCGAACTTCGCGCCTGGATCGCGAGTCACAAGGATGACTGGCCTCTGATCGTCACCTCGATCGCCAACAAGTGGTTGGACGAAGGTCTGCAGGATCGCGGCATCACGCGCGATCTGGAGTGGGGCTTTCCCGTTCCCGACGACATCGCCGGCGGACAATTGAAGGGCAAGGTCTTCTATGTCTGGTTCGATGCGCCGATCGAATACATCGCCGCGACAAAGGAGTGGGCGGACAAGAACAATCTCGGCGATTCTGCCTGGCGCGACTGGTGGTATGGCGACGCGGCGAAGGACGTCACGTATTTCGAGTTCATGGGCAAGGACAACGTGCCATTCCACACGATCATCTTCCCGGCCATGATCATGGGCACAAAGGAGCCGTGGAAGCTGGTCGATAAGCTCAAGGGCTCGAACTACATCCTCTATGATGGCGGAAAGTTTTCGACCTCCGGCAAGCGCGGGATCTTCATGGACTCAGCGCTGGAAATTCTGCCGGCCGACTATTGGCGCTATTACCTGATGGCCAATTCGCCGGAGAGTTCGGACAGCAACTTCACCTGGGAGCAGTTCGCCGGCGTCATCAACAAGGATCTGGCAGATGTTCTGGGCAACTTCGTCAACCGCGTGACGAAGTTCTGCGTAGCCCGCTTCGACGGCAAGGTGCCGGCGGAAGGTACTTACGGCGACGACGAAAAGGCGCTGTGCCAGGAACTCGACCGGCGCATTGCACAGTACACGGAACATCTCGATGCGGTCGAGTTCCGCAAAGCGCTCGGCGAGCTGCGCGCCATCTGGGTCGCGGCCAACGAATACATCACGCGCGCCGCGCCTTGGACGCACTTCAAGACGGATCGCGCCAAGGCGGCGGTCGGCATCCGAATGGGTCTGAATCTGGTGCATCTGTTTGGACATCTCGCCTGGCCGGTCATGCCGACCGCAGCGCGCGCTATCCATCACGCCATTCAGTCTGCGCCGGAAGTCATTCCATGGCCGGATGAGCCGGCGGCGGAGTTCCTCGATCAACTCGAAGCGGGCCAGAACATCAATCCGCCGGACGTGCTGTTCGCCAAGATCACCGACGAGCAGATTGCGGAGTGGCAAGTGCGATTCGGCGGGACGGGCAGCGTTTGAGCGTCGCGCGTCTGAATGTCGAGGATGCCGAGGAGCTTCGCGAACTCAGACGCGAGGCGCTTAGGTTACATCCCACGGCGTTCTCGGCCGATCCCGACATCGAAGCCAAAATGACGATCGAAACATGGCGCGAGCGTTTGCGCAGTGGTCGGTGGTTCGGCGGCAAAATTGAGGGGACGCTCGTCGGGATGGCGTCATTCTGGTTCGAAGCGTCACGCAAGACTATGCATACCGCGCGGGTGGGCTCGATGTACGTGCGAGACAGCGCGCGTGGCAGCGGCATGGCCGGCACGTTGCTGGAGGCCGTCTTGGCCGAAGCGGCAAAAAGCTGCGAACAGGCAACATTGTCCGTCGAAGCCTCGAACGCGCGTGCCATCCGGCTCTACGAGCGACATGGCTTTCGACTGATCGGCCGGTTTCCGCGCGCGCTTCTGATTGGCGGCAGCTATTATGATGAGTTGGAGATGTATCGAATGTTGTCGCGAGACGGCTAGATACGCTGCCAACCCTCACGGCCAAGTGCCTGCATCGGCCGAAAGCGCGTCTTGTACGCCATCTTCTCGCTGCCCTCGACCCAATAGCCGAGATAGACATGCGGCAGTTCGCGGCTGCGTGCTTCGCGGATGTGATCGAGGATCATATAGGTGCCGAGGCTGCGCTCGTCTTCGCCGGGATGAAAGAAGCTGTAGACCATCGATAGTCCGTCCCGCAGCAGATCGGTCAGAGCGCAGCCGATCAGGTCGCCCGGCTTTCCGTTATGACCCGGACGGCGATATTCGATGATCTGGGTTTCGACCGGTGTTTCCTCGACCATCGCCACATAGTCGAATAACCCCATATCGGACATCCCGCCGCCGGCGTGCCGCGAGTCGAGATAGGTTCGCAGCAGGGCGAATTGTTCGCGCGTTGCCTCGGCGACGACTTCGCTTCGCACCAGATCGTCGTTGCGCCGCATCAGTCGTCTCTGATTGCGCGACATCGAAAATTCGCCGGCCAGGATGCGGACGGACACGCAGGCCGAGCAACCTTCGCAGGCCGGACGATAGGCGATGGACTGGCTGCGCCGAAATCCCGAGTGGGTCAGAGCCTCGCTCAAAGGTTGGGCGTAGTTTCCGGTCAGGCGTGCAAAGACTTTCCTCTCGGTTTTGCCCGGCAGATAAGGGCAAGGCCCACCGGGGGTGAGAAAAAACTGGGGTATGCGCGTCGTGTTCTGTTCTGTCACGGTCCGGTCCGGCGACCCTCGGCCTCACTATGTCAAAGGAGGGGCCGTCGACGCCAGCCCGAAGGCAGAAAATCCTGCGTTAGCGTTTATGGCTGCGAGAGGCCGCTCGTGCCCTTTCCGTCGCGCTGGTGCTCGCCTAACGTGAGCATGCCAAGTTAACCGGATGCCAGACGACATGACCTTCGACGTTCGCGCTTTCCGCCAAGCGCTTGGCGCTTTTCCGACCGGCGTTGCCGTTATCACGACATCGGCGAGTGCCGAACATCATATGGGCATCACCGTCAATTCCTTCACCTCGGTGTCCCTCGATCCGCCATTGGTCTTGTGGTGCCTCGACAAAAAATCGGATCGCTACCACGCCTTCACCAGGGCGCGCAGTTACACCGTCAGCATCCTTGGGACCGAACACCAGGAAGTCTCCTCACGATTGGCGAAACAGGGCAGCCACAACCTTGACGGCATAGGACTCAGCAAGACAGCTCTTGGTCCGCCGTCGCTCGCCGATGCGCTCGCCGTCTTCGAGTGCGAAGCGGAGGCCGTACACGACGCCGGAGACCATGCGATTCTGATCGGACGCGTGCTTCGCTTTTCGCGTCAGGGCGAAGGCGAACCGCTCGTCTACTTCCGCGGCAAATACGGGTCGCTCGCGCAAGCCTCCTGAATCTGTTCGCCAAACGCGCTGTCACATTAGCTTCACCCGACTGTCATCTCCCTGTCTCTCGTCACTGCGAACGATGCGACGGGCGGAGGGGCGCGGCGCATGCCGCAAACCATTGCCCTGGACATTTGAGAGAGGGGTTCAATGCAGGGGAAGTCGATATTGATGGCCGGTGTTGCGGCCGTCGCCTTGGTCGCATCCAGCGATGCCGGCCTTGCCAAGACGAAGCATCATGCTGCCGCACCGGCTTCCACCGATCAGGCGCCGCCGGCGCCGGCCGCACAGCCGGGTCCGACCAATCAGGAACTCGCAGATCGACTTTCCGCGCTCGAAGCCGAACTGGCTGCGGAGCATGATTCCCGCAGCTCGGATCACAACCGTTTGTCGGCGCTGGAACAGAACTTCAACGACACGAGTTGGAGTTTCGACAACAGCCGTCCGACGGTCAAAAGCGGCGATGGCCGTTTCACATTGTCGTTCCGCGCGCGCTTCCAGTTCGACTCCGCAGTGTTCTTTCAGGACTCCCCGACCAGTCCGACGAACTTTGCCCAGTTCAAGGATCTTGCCTCCGGAACTGTGGTGCGGCGTGCTTACTTCGGGATCGAGGGCAAAGCCTTCAGCGATTTCTGGTATGAATTCCGCCTGAACGGCGGCGGCTCCGACGGCGGCAGTTCCGGCGCAGCCGGCGTGCCGGCGGGCGGCGAGGGCGATCCCTTGGTCAATATCGCCCGCGTCCAATACAACGGAATTCCGAACTTCCGTATCAATGTCGGAATCATCGAACCCATCCAGACTCTCGACGGTTCAACCTCGTCAGGCCAGTTGATCTTCCTCGAACGTTCCGAAATCGAGAATATCGCAGCCGACAGCTTTGGCGGCGGCGACTCGCGTCGCGGAATCGAAGCGACGTTCCAAAAGCTCGACATCTTCATGCCGGGCGACAATCTAGTGGTCAGTGGTGCCTACACCGGCGGCAAGACGGGCTCGAACGCAGGCCATGGCAACTTTGGCGACGAGCAAACGCAAGCGTTCGGACGAGTCGCGTATCGGGTCTGGTCCGATGGAATCTCCAACATCCAGATCGGTGGCAGCGGCGGCGCTGTGTTGGATTCCGGCGGCAACAACACGTCCAATCCGAACGGCGTGTTGGGTCTGCGCTTTCGCGATCGCCCGGAAATCCGCGTCGATGGGACGCGCCTTATCGACACCGGTACAATCAACGCGCGCACGGGCGACTATTACGGCTTCGACGCGGCCGGAAACATCGAGAACTTCTATCTCGGTGCCGAGTACATGAATTTCACGGCCGATCGGCAGGCCTCTGGCCTCAAGGCGGCGGATCATCCGAATTTCCACGGCTGGTACGTGGAAGGTACGTGGGTCTTGACCGGTGAGACGCGTCAGTATTCGCCAAGCGCCATGAACAACGAATATGGCGCGTTCAATGCGCCGCGTGTGGCCAATCCCTTCTCGTTCAACGGCGACTCGTGGGGGGCCTGGGAAATCGCGGTTCGCTATAGCGATACCGATCTCAACTGGCATCAGAATTTCGCAGGCACTGCGATAGCACAGGCAGGCATTGCCGGCGGCGAGGAGAGGATCGTCGCCATCGGGCTGAACTGGTATCTGAACCAGAACATCCGCATCATGATCGACGATAACATCGTCAACGTGAAGAAACTGTCGGCGCCGGGCGCGAACCCGACTGTTCCTGCTAACCAGATCGGTCAGGATTTCAATGAGCTCGGTGCGCGCGTTCAGTTCCAAATGTGAGTGAGGTGCAATTCGTTGAGTGTCACGTCGACCTTCGAATGCTGAAACCAGAGGAATGAAAATGAAAAAGTTTGCGAGAAATGTGATCGCCGCAGTCGCTGGCCTTGCGTCGGCAGCGGTTATCACGAGCGCTCTTGCGGCGGACATTTCCGGCGCGGGCGCAACGTTTCCCTATCCGATCTATGCCAAATGGGCGGCGGCCTATAAGGGCGTCAGCGGTGTGGGCCTCAACTATCAGTCGATCGGCTCCGGTGGCGGGATCGCGCAGATCAAGGCCAAGACCGTGACGTTCGGTGCGTCCGACATGCCGCTCGCGGCGGCGCAGCTCAACGCCGGCGGCATGGTGCAGTTCCCCACCGTGATCGGCGGAGAAGTCGCGGTCTACAACATTGCCGGCATATCGGCAGGTCAGCTCGTTCTCGACGGGCAGACTCTTGCGGAAATCTATCTCGGCCATATTTCGCGTTGGAACGATCCCGCGATCAAGAAGCTCAATCCGACGTTGAAACTGCCGGATCAAGCGATTGCAGTTGTTCATCGCTCGGACGGATCGGGCACGACTTTCGTGTTCGCGACGTTTCTCTCGCGCGTCAACAGCGACTGGAAGAGCAATGTCGGCGCGGCCACATCGGTCGACTGGCCAACCGGCATTGGCGCCAAGGGCAATGAAGGCGTTGCCGGCAACGTCGCGCAGACCTCTGGTGCCATCGGCTATGTCGAATACGCCTACGCCCTGCAGAACCATCTGAAGTACGCGCGGATGCTCAACAAGGATGGAAAGACAGTCGAGCCATCCTTGGCGACATTCGGGGCCGCGGCTTCGCATGCGGATTGGACTGCGGCCGCACAAAACAATTTCAATGTGATTCTCGTCGACGAACCCGGCGCGGATTCCTGGCCGATCACGGCGACAACCTACATCATCATGTACAAGCAGCCGTCCGATCCCGCGGCCTCGGCCGACACGCTCAAGTTCTTCAAATGGGCGTACGCCAACGGCGGCGACATGGCCAAGGGCTTGGTCTACGTTCCGCTGCCTTCAAACGCGGTACAGGCGATCGAGGCGAGCTGGAAGCAGATTCAGGGTTCCGGAATGTAATTGGCTGTTTGTGCGAATGTGTAAAAGGGGGCGAACGTGTTTCGCCCCCGTTTCATTTTTGGCGTAGACGCGACAGCTTTGGTCGATGTCCCGCCTCACGATTCGGATTGACTTCGATGACGGTTCCGCTTTGGGACCGGGAAAGATCAGGTTGCTCGAACTCGTCGCTGAAACCGGCTCGATCCGCAAGGCCGCCGCAGGCATGAAGATGAGCTATCGCAAGGCTTGGCTGCTCCTCAAAGCTCTGAAGGAGACCTTCGGGCAACCGCTGGTCGAAACCACGACCGGCGGGAAGTCGGGCGGCGGAGCGCGGCTGACACGGCTGGGGCGCTTCGTTGTCGCCCGCTATCGGGCTCTGGAAGGGGCCGCACGCCGCGCCGGCGGCCCCGCGGTCGACGCATTGAATGGCCGAGTTAGGGGAGCGACCCCCAGAAAAACCCGCCTGCGCCGCCGAATTCGGGCGTAATCCTGCGAATTAGTCGCATCTGCCATGCAGCATTAAACGCTGCTTAATATCTTGTGCGATATAATAAGCCACCTTATGTTATCAGGGCTTAGGGAGAGGCCTCATGCAGTCATTTGATCGCGACCTTCTGATCATCTTGCACGACGTGGCGCGCACGCTGCGGACGAAGTTCGACCAAAAGGCACGCGCCACCCACGCGATGACGCGGGCGCAGTGGGTCATCCTTTCACGCCTCGATCGCCAGCCAGGCATGTCGCAGAACGAGATGGCGGCGATCTGCGAAGTCGAACCCATTACCGTCGCCCGCCTGATCGACCGGCTTGAAGCGCGTGGGCTGGTGGAACGACGCGCTGATCCCACCGACCGACGCATCAAGCGTCTCCATCTCTTGCCGGCGGCCAGGCCCATTCTCGAGACGATCAACGACGCGCGCGAGTCCATGAACGCGCGCATCACCGCGGGACTCGACGAGAAAACCCGCGACACGCTCATCGATGCGCTGCTGGTGCTGAAGGAAAATTTGGCAAACGAGGCTCTGACCGGCGTCAAGCTGGCGGCTGTCGGGGAGTAATTAGTTCATGTCCCTGAGAACCGACACAGTCGCTTATGCTTCGCCTGGACTGGGCGCACGTGCCCGCGAATGGGCCGGTACCATTTGGGCCGACAAAGCGAGACTTCGGCGCATCGGAATGATCTGGGGACTCGCGCTCATCGCAACGGTGGCGCTGTTCTTCTGGCTCACCGGGGGACGGTACGTTTCGTCGGACGATGCCTACGTTCATGCGGCAAAACTCATGGTCTCGACCGACGTTTCGGGCCTCGTGAAGGACGTCAGGGTGCATGAAGGTCAAAGCGTGCGCGCCGGAGATGTTCTTTTCCGGTTGGATCCAGAACCGTTCGCGATTGCGCTCGCGAATGCCAAGGCCGCGCTGGCGCAAAGCGCGCTCGACGTCGAAGGCACGAAGGCGCAGTACCGGGCCATCCTGGGCCAGATCGGCGCCCAGCAGGCGCAAGTTAATCTGGCCGCCATCACCTATCATCGCTACGACACGCTGGTTCGTCAGAATGCGATAGCACCATCGCAGCTCGATCAGGCGCGCGGCACGTTGCAAAGCGCGCAGGCCACGCTTGTTTCGCTGCAACAACAGGCACGCCAGACGTTGGCGCAGTTGAATGGCAATCCTGACTTGCCCGACACCCAGGCGCCTGCCTATCAGAAGGCTCGCGCAGCGGTGGATGAAGCACAGCGCCAGCTCGACCATGCCGTGGTGCGCGCACCGTTCGACGGCATCGTTACGGCAGTGGATTCGCTTCAACCAGGGACTCTCGTGATTTCAGCCATGTCCGCATTCAGTACGACGAGTGCAGTCGGCCTTGTCGCAACCAAGAACACCTGGATCGACGCCAATTTGAAAGAGACCGAACTCACCTATGTCCGTAACGGCAATCCGGTCGAAATCACCGTCGACACTTATCCGGGATGCACTTGGAGCGGGCAGGTCGACGCGATCAGCGCCGGCAGCGACTCTACGTTTTCCGCATTGCCGTCCGAAAACGCGAGCGGCAACTGGGTCAAGGTCGTGCAGCGCATCCCCGTCCGCATCAAGATCGGCAGCAGCAGCTGCAATGTGCCGCTCCGCGCGGGTATGAGCACGGTGATCTCGATCGATACGGGACATCGGCGCTGGTACAGGATGCTGCGCGGCTACTGACGGAGCACTGACCATGAGGGTGCAGGCCGCGGGCCATTCCGCAGAGTCGTATGACAGCAAGATCGAGCTCTACATCGTGCTGGTCTCCTCCATGGCCGGCGTGCTTATGCAGGCGCTCGACTCCACCATCGCAAACGTTGCCTTGCCGTATATGCAGGGCAGTCTTTCGGCATCGCGCGATCAGATCACCTGGGTTCTGACGTCCTACATCGTGGCGGCCGCGATCTTCACCGCGCCGGTCGGCTGGATCGCCTCGCGCTTCGGCAAGCGCAACTTCTTTCTCATCTCGCTGACCGGCTTCACGATCACCTCGATGATGTGCGGCGCGGCCCAGTCGCTGGATCAGATGATCCTGTTCCGTCTGCTGCAAGGCTGCTTTGGAGCGGCGCTGTCGCCGCTGTCTCAGGCCGTCATGCTCGATCTCTATCCGCCGCAGAAGCGCGGCAACATCATGGCGATCTGGGGGATGGGCGTGATGCTCGGGCCGATCCTAGGTCCGACGCTCGGCGGCTACCTCACTGACGCGTACAACTGGCGCTGGGTGTTCTACGTCAATGTGCCGTTCGGTATCGCGTCGGTCGCCGGCATCTGGCTGTTCTTCAAGGACAGCCCGAGGGATTCCTCGCTGCGCTTCGACTGGTTTGGATTCGGCGCGCTCGCTGTCGGCCTTGGCGCGCTGCAATTGATGCTCGACCGCGGCACGGGCAAAGGCTGGTTCGGCTCGACGGAAATTGTCCTCGAGTGCCTGATCGCATGCGTCGGCATCTATCTCTTCATCGTGCACATGATGACGGCCAAGACGCCTTTCATTCCACCCAAGATCTTCAAGGACCGGAATTTCTTCTCCGCGCTCTTCCTTATGTTCGTGGTCGGCGCGATTCTGCTGGCCAGTTCCGCGCTGCTTCCGCCTTATCTGCAAAATCTCGCAGGCTATTCGGTGTTCGATACCGGCATGCTGATGGCGCCGCGCGGCTTCGGCACCATGTTCGCAATGATGTTCGCCGGCCGGCTCTCCATGAAGATTGACCCGCGCATCTTGATGACGTGCGGCATAACACTTCTGCTGTGGTCGATGTGGGACATGTCCGGATGGACGCCGCAGATCGACAGCACGACATTGATCGTCGTGACGTTCCTGCAGGGTATCGGTATGGGCTTCGTCTTTGTGCCGCTGAACCTGACCGCATTCGCAACCCTTGCGCCTTATTTCCGGACCGACGGTTCGGCGTTGATGAACTTGACGCGCAATATCGGTAGCGCCATCGGCGTGTCGGTCACAACAACGGTGCTTGCCAATAGCGTGCAGATTATGCATTCACAGCTCTCGGGCTACGCATCCGGTTTCAATCGGGCGCTCGGCGTCAACGGGCCGGGCGTGATGATGAATCCGCAAATGCCGTTCGGTCTTGCCAATCTCAATGGGTTGATGGAGCTCCGCGCTCAGATTATTGCCTACTCGAATGACTTTTTGTTCATGACTTATGTCAGCTTGCCGGCGTTCTTGATCATCTGGCTGATGCGGAAACCGAATTTTTCCGCTCAGCAACCCGCCGAGGTGGAGGTTATGGAGTAATGCGCGTCAGTTTTCTTGGTCTTGGCGTCATGGGTTATCCGATGGCCGGCCATCTCAAGCGCGCCGGGTATGACGTCACCGTCTACAACCGGACGCGGAAAAAAGCGGAAAACTGGGTCAAGGAATATGGCGGCAGTTCCGCCCCGTCGCCGGCCGAGGCTGCGGCAAATGCCGATGTCGTCCTCAGTTGCGTTGGCCGCGACGACGATGTGCGCGAAGTCGCTTTGGGTCGTCATGGCGCCTTTATCACCATGAAGCGCGATGCCGTCTTCATCGACCATACGACCGCCTCCGCCGACCTGGCGCGTGAATTGGCCGAGGCTGCACATCAGCGTGGCATGCATTTCGTCGACGCGCCCGTTTCGGGAGGCGAGCAGGGTGCCAAGAACGGACAGCTGACGATCATGTGCGGCGGAACGCCGGCCGCTTATGCGAAGGCGGAACCTGTGATGGCCAAGTATGCGCGTCAGTGCCGGCTGATGGGTGAAGCGGGCGCCGGACAACTCACCAAGATGGTCAATCAGATTTGCATCGCGGGACTGGTGCAGGCGCTGAGCGAGGGACTGAGTTTTGCACGGGCGGCGGGACTTGATCCGCTTGGTGTCATCGAAGTGATTTCGAAGGGCGCCGCTCAATCATGGCAGATGGAGAACCGGCACAAGACGATGCTTGCCGGCGAGTTCGAACACGGTTTTGCGGTGGAATGGATGCGCAAGGACCTTGCCATCTGCCTGCAAGAAGCGCGACGGAATGGAACCTCGTTGCCCGTTACATCGTTAGTTGACCAGTTCTATGCCGAAGTCGAGAAGATGGGCGGCAAGCGCTGGGATACGTCGAGTTTGTTTGCGCGGCAGGAAGCCTTCAAGAAGGTCAGGTAATGGATCGATCGGACGGCACGACAGAGACTGGGCGCGCACGCGCGTATCACCATGGCGACTTGCGCAATGCGCTGCTGGACGCGGCGCGCACCATTCTCGAAGAAGAATCGCTGGCGGAGTTGAGCCTGCGTGCCGTCGCGCGCAAGGCGGGTGTCAGTCACGCCGCACCGTACCGGCACTTTCCCAATCATGAGGCGCTGCTCGCCGAACTTGCCACGGAAGGATTTGCCGAACTGCGCGACGAGATCGGGTCCGTCGTCAACTCGCCCGATGTCGAGTCGGACCGGATCGCAAAGATCGGCGCCGCCTATATGCGATTTGTCGCACGCCGGCCGGCGCTCGCCAGTCTGATGTTCGGACCCCAATTGCCGAACCGCGACTCCTTTCCGAAACTCGGCGAGATGGCAGACGCTGTCGGCAGCGAAATCGGTACCGCACTGCACGATTCAGCGTTGGGCCTTGCCGTTTGGGCCGCGGTGCATGGCCTCGCCATGCTGATCCTGCGCAATGTCGTCGATCTTGGTCAGCGCAAGTCCGGTTTGGACGTCCTGCCGTCGCGGGCGGAAATCATTCTGCGCAGTCTGTTTTCGACACGTAGAGATTGAAGCGTCTCAGGCCCGCCGCAGCAACTTAGCCGCATCACGCGCGAAGTAAGTCAGTATCCCGCTCGCTCCCGCGCGCTTGAAGGCGATGAGACTTTCCAGGATGACGCGGTCGCGTTCCAGCCAGCCGCGTTCGATCGCGGCCATCAACATCGAATATTCGCCGGAGACTTGGTAGACGAAGGTCGGTACCTGGAACGTCTCCCTCACACGCCGCACCATGTCGAGGTACGGCATGCCCGGCTTGACCATCACCATGTCTGCGCCTTCGGCCAAGTCGAGTGCGACTTCGCGCATCGCTTCGTCGCTGTTTGCCGGGTCCATCTGGTAGGTACGCTTGTCGCCGACGAGCGCTTTGGCCGAACCAATGGCGTCGCGATAAGGTCCATAGAACGCCGATGCGTACTTGGCCGCATACGACATGATGAGCGTATCCTTAGCGCCTTGTTTTTCGAGCGCCGCTCGGATCGCGCCAACCCGGCCATCCATCATGTCCGACGGCGCAATGATATCGCACCCGGCTTCGACCTGAACGAGCGCCTGCTTGACGAGAACTTCTAGCGTCTCGTCGTTCGCCACATAGCCATCGATCAGCAGACCGTCATGTCCGTGGCTGGTGTAAGGATCGAGCGCGACATCGCAGAGGACGCCAATCTCGGGCACTGCCTTCTTGATCGCACGTGCCGCGCGGCAGATCACATTCTTGCTGTTTAATGCTTCGCGTCCATCAGCAGTCTTAAGAGCTGGGTCTGTATAGGGAAACAGAGCGACGACGGGTATGCCGAGCTTTGCCGCTTCTTCGGCAGCCAAAACGATTTGATCGACCGAGAGACGTTCGATGCCAGGCATGGACGCGACTGGTTCGCGGCGCTTGTCACCGTCGATCGGGAACAAGGGCCAAATGAAGTCGGACGGCGACAGCGTCGATTCCGCGACCAGGCGCCGCGTCCAGTCGTGACGCCGCAAGCGGCGCATTCGAAGAGCGGGGAATTTGGCGTCCGTCATGGCGAAATGTCATGCCAAGTCTGCGTTCGGCTTGCAAGCGTGGCCATTGCCTGCACCGGCCGAACCGCGCAATTCTCGGGCTGGTTGAAGGACTCTGCCATGGACTTTGAACTCAACGAGGACGAGCGCGCCATCGAAGATGCCGCCCGGCGTTTCGCGCGCGAACGTCTCGCGCCATTCGCGGCCGAATGGGACGAACGCGAATTCTTCCCCGTCGAAACGCTGCGCGAGGCCGCTGCGCTGGGGTTCGCGGGGATTTATGTGAAGAGCGATGTCGGAGGTTCTGACATGTCGCGGCTCGACGCTGCCATCATCATGGAGGAACTTTCCGCAGGCTGCACGTCGACGGCCGCCTTCATCTCCATTCACAACATGGCGTCCTGGATGATCGATCGCTTTGGTAACGACGCGCAACGCAAGCGCTTCCTCCCGAAGATGACCACGATGGAGAATATCGCGAGCTACTGCCTGACCGAGCCGGGATCGGGATCGGACGCAGCGGCTCTCAAGACACGCGCCGTGCAAGACGGCGAGGATTACGTTCTGAACGGAAGCAAGGCGTTTATCTCCGGCGCGGGCGTCTCGGACGTTTATGTCTGCATGGTGCGCACAGGCGACGACAGCCCCAAGGGCATCTCATGTGTTGTCGTGGAAAAGGGAATGAAGGGCCTGTCATTTGGGAAGAAGGAACGCAAGCTCGGCTGGAACAGTCAGCCGACGGCGCAGGTCATCTTCGACAATTGCCGCGTCCCAGTCGCAAATCGCGTCGGTGCCGAAGGGGAGGGTTTTCGCATCGCGATGAGCGGGTTGGATGGCGGCCGCATCAACATCGGTGCGTGTTCCGTCGGTACCGGGCGCGCCGCGCTCGAAGAGGCCATGGCTTACTCGAAGGAGCGAAAACAGTTCGGTCGTGCCATTGCCGATTTTCAGGCGACGCAGTTCAAGCTCGCCGACATGGCGACCGAACTGGAAGCGGCGCGATTGATGATCCGCAACGCCGCAGCGGCGCTCGATCGTCGCGATGGCCGCGCCACCATGCTATGCGCCATGGCCAAGCGCTTTGCCACCGACATCGGATTCAAGATCGCAAACGACGCGCTGCAGCTGCACGGTGGTTACGGCTATCTCAAGGATTTCCCTGCCGAGCGACACGTACGCGATCTCCGCGTTCACCAGATTTTGGAGGGAACCAACGAAATCATGCGGGTAATCGTGGCACGCGAGCTGGCTCGCCAGTAAACGCTCACTTAAAGACTATTTTTACCGGCTTTTAACAAATCTTCCCTAGGCTACGCTCATAACGATAGTTGGGCCACGCGTGGGGAGTAACCAATGACGGCATTTGCCAAACCGCAGACCGCTGCACTCGAAGGCGCGCGGGTCGAAGCGAAATTCTACCTCGAAACGCTCAACCTCGTGGAACGGCTGCATCGCCAGCTTCTCGACGTCATCAAGGACGAACTTGACCGCCGCGACGAGCGCGAGATCAACAGTGTTCAGGCGCTCCTGCTGTTCAATGTCGGCGACCAGGAACTGACGGCCGGCGAGTTGCGCACCCGCGGCCACTATCTGGGATCGAACGTCTCCTACAACCTCAAGAAGCTTGTCGAGTCCGGCTATATTCACCACGCGCGCTCCGAAGCGGATCGCCGTTCGGTTCTCGTGCGCCTGACTAAGAAAGGCGAAGACGTTCGTGACATGCTCCGCGAATTGTTCCATCGACACCTGGGCTCGCTGCATGCCGTCGGCAACGTGGCGTCGGAAGATCTCGATTTGTTGAACGTGACTCTCAAGCGCATGGAACGCTTCTGGATCGACCAGGTTCGTTTCCGCCTCTAGTCCGGCGCCGACTCATGTACCAATAGCGGCGACGCCTCGTGGGAGGTCGCGCTGCCGTCATTCCTTTCAAACCAAATTCATCACCATAGCCGTTTCTACCTGGCGCTGCTGATCGGCGTCATCTCGCTGGCTGTGGCTCGACACTTGCCTTCTCCGCTGCCGGAAGCGATCGGCGGCGACGCATTCTTTCTTTCGTTCCTGGCAATGAGTTGGTGGTTGGTTTTCCGCCTGACGGCCAGCGATCTTCGACAACGTGCGGATATCGAAGACGAAGGCGGTCTCGTGGTCACTATCATAACGATCGGTGCCATCGCTTACGCCTCGTTCGCCGTATTCGAGACTTTGCACGGAAAAAGCTTGAACAATCCTCTGACGGTCATTGCCGCACTGGCGGGCGCGCCGCTCGGCTGGTTCATGCTCCATACTGTTTCGGCGCTGCGCTATGCCCACCTCTATTACAATGACGACGAAGAGGAGGGCTATGTGCCGCCCTTGAAGTTTCCGGAATGCCTGGAGCCTGGGCCGTGGGATTTCATGTATTTCGCACTGGTCGTCGGTATGACCGCGCAAGTGTCCGACGCGTTGGTCCAGACAACGCAGATGCGCAAGACCGTTCTGGCGCACTCGATCGTGTCGTTCTTCTTCAATACGGTCCTGATCGCCATGGCGGTCAACGCGGCAGTCGCCATCGCGTCTTGAGGGATGGCTGGTCGGCCAGCTTGTAAATTCCTGCCCTTGCTGAACTATTCGCTCAGTCCCTATGCCGTGTGACAAATGGCATAGGCGGTTGGCCTGGGGTTGGGGTATTGTCAGCGCCAGTCCTGGACCTAGGCAAACGGGTGAGGAACCCGTCGCAAGAGACTGTAATTATGGCGTTTCCGTATCTGAGCCGGTTTCGCGACGCCCTCACTGGCTTGAGGCGCGAGGGCAGATATCGCGTCTTCACCGACATCGTGCGCGAGCGGGGTGACTACCCGCATGCCTCCTTCTACACGCAAGGCGTTCAACGGCCCGTCACCGTGTGGTGCAGCAATGACTATCTCGGCATGGGGCAGCACCCAAAAGTCCTGGCTGCCATGCATGAGGCGATCGAGACGACGGGCGCAGGTTCCGGCGGCACCCGCAACATTTCCGGCACGACCCATTACCATGTCGAACTCGAAGCCGAGCTTGCCGACCTGCACGGCAAAGGCGCCGCGCTGTTGTTCACCTCGGGCTTCGTCTCGAACGACGCGACACTGGCAACGCTTGCCAAACTCCTACCCGGCCTCATCGTATTTTCCGACGCGCTCAATCACGCATCCATGATCGAGGGCATCAGGCATGGAGGAACGGAAAAGCGTCTCTTCCGACACAACGACCTTGCGCATCTCGAAGAGCTGTTGAAGAGCGCTGATCCAGCGGCGCCGAAACTGATTGCTTTCGAGTCGGTGTATTCGATGGACGGCGACTTTGGTCCGATCGCCGCAATCTGCGACCTGGCCGAGAAATATGGTGCGATGACCTATCTCGACGAAGTGCACGGCGTTGGGCTCTACGGTCCGCGCGGTGCCGGCGTCGCCGCACGCGACGGTGCGATGGATCGTGTCGACATCATCGAGGGTACCCTCGCCAAGGCATTCGGCGTCATGGGCGGATATATCGCGGCCTCGCCTGAGTTGATCGACTGTATCCGCTCCTTTGCGCCGGGCTTCATCTTCACCACTTCGCTTGCGCCTGCGCTTGCAGCTGGTGTTCTGGCCAGTGTGCGACACCTGAAGGAAAGCGAAGCGGAGCGGCAGACCCTGCACGCCCGCGCGGCATTGCTGAAACGGCTTTTGGTCGAGGCCGGATTGCCGCTGATGGAGTCGCCAAGCCACATCGTTCCCGTGTTCGTGGGCGACGCCACACTGTGCAAGTCCGTTTCGGACTCGTTGCTCTATGATCATGGTGTGTACGTGCAGCCGGTGAACTATCCGACCGTGCCGCGTGGCCGCGAGCGGCTCCGCTTCACGCCGTCACCGGTTCACAGCGAAGACATGGTGCGCGATCTCGTCCGCGCCATCGACCAGGTCTGGACCGCGCACAAGCTTGGGCGCGCCGCGTAGATGCTTCAGCCGCGACGGCGCCCCTTGGCGGGTGCGGTGCGCCCCAGGCCAATCTTCTTGGCGAATTCCGAACGCTGCGCCGCATAGTTCGATGCCACCATCGGGTAGTCCGCCGGCAGACCCCATTTCGTGCGGTATTGGTCCGGTGACAAGCCGTAACGCGAGCGCAAATAGCGCTTCAGCATCTTCAATTTCTTGCCGTCTTCCAGGCAGATCAGATATTCCGGCGTGATCGACTTCTTGATTGTCACCGCCGGCTTCTGCGAGGTGACGGCATCAATCGCGCGCGAGCCTGACAATCCGCCGAGCGTGGCATGCACGCTGCGGATCATCGCGGGCAGTTCGCTGACAGGAACGGGATTGTTGCTGACGTAGGAGGCGACGATTTCACTGACCAATTTGAGAAGTTCACTGGACCCTTCGGCCGCTGCGACCTGATTACTCATCGAACACACCCTCTACTCATGGGTTAAGCCGGAAATACAAGTTTGATTGGGTATTACTTGAGGTCGGTGGGAATGCAAGACGTGTACGATAGAAAAAAAGCCAGCAGAGCGGAATACCCGCAACAAAAGATGTCAAACGGCTCTTGTTCTCGCCCAGCGAGTTCGCCGCCCTGAGCCGCTTCTCCTTCTGATCACTTTTTCAGCCGATTGGTGAATACTACCCTGCCTTTAGGTCAAGGTATTTCGGGCCAACCGAAGGCCCTTCACGTCCATAGGGCACAGCCGCACAGGTGGGATCGAAGAGCCGGTCTGGCGCTAGATTTGGTAAAGGGGTAGGGGTATCGGCTCGATGGACGGGGAAATCCGGCCGCGTTTTCATGGACGGGGAGTTGGAATGGTGGCGTTAGCAAACGCGGCTCAAGCGAAGGATTCCGATTTTTTCACGCGCAGCCTCGCGGCCAGCGACCCCGAAGTGGCGCGCGCCGTCTCCGACGAACTTGGCCGGCAGCGCGACAAGATCGAGCTGATCGCGTCAGAGAACATCGTGAGCCGCGCGGTTCTGGAAGCGCAGGGTTCGGTTCTGACCAACAAGTATGCCGAAGGCTATCCCGGCCGGCGCTACTATGGCGGGTGCGAATATGTCGACGTCGCCGAAGAACTGGCGATCGAGCGCGCCCGCCGTCTCTTCAATTGCTCCTTCGCCAATGTCCAGCCGCACTCCGGTGCGCAGGCGAACCAGGCGGTCTTCTTCGCATTGATGCAGCCCGGCGATACCTTCATGGGTCTCGATCTCGCGGCCGGCGGTCACCTCACGCATGGTTCACCCGCCAACCAGTCGGGCAAGTGGTTCAAGCCGGTGTCCTACACGGTTCGCCGCGCCGACCAGCGTATCGACATGGATGAGGTCGAGCGGCTTGCCGAGGAACACCGGCCCAAACTGATCATCGCAGGCGGGTCCGCCTATGCCCGCTTCATCGACTTTGCCCGCTTCCGCGCGATCGCAGATTCCGTCGGCGCTTTTCTGATGGTCGACATGGCGCATTTTGCCGGACTGGTCGCCGGCGGCGTGCATCCAAGTCCCCTCGAGCATGCGCACGTCGTGACCACGACGACGCACAAGACTTTGCGGGGTCCGCGCGGCGGCATGATCCTGTCGCGCGATACGGATCTCGGAAAGAAGATCAATTCGGCTGTCTTTCCAGGACTGCAAGGCGGACCGCTGATGCATGTCATCGCCGCAAAGGCGGTTGCGTTCGGCGAGGCCCTGCGTCCGGAATTCAAGCTCTATGCGAAGGCGGTTGTGGACAACGCGAAGGTGCTTGCGGAGTCGTTGAAGTCGGAGGGCCTCGACATCGTCTCGGGCGGAACAGACACACATCTGATGCTCGTGGATTTGCGTCCGAAAAAGGCGACTGGCCGGCCGACGGAGAAGGCCCTCGACCGCGCCTTGATCACCACGAACAAGAATGCCGTGCCGTTCGACACGGAGAAGCCTGCGATCACGTCCGGCATACGGCTCGGAACACCGGCGGGAACGACGCGCGGTTTCGGACCGACGGAATTCAAAGAGATTGGCAAACTCATCGTCGAGATCGTCGATGCCGTCGCCAAGAACGGCGATGTCGGCGATCCGGTAATCGAAAAAAGTGTCGCGGAGCGCGTCAATATCCTGTGCAAACGATTTCCCATCTACCAATAGACGAGAGCGGCTATGCGTTGCCCATTTTGTGGACATGACGATACCCAGGTGAAGGACAGCCGGCCGAGCGAGGACAATTCGGCGATCCGGCGCCGACGCCATTGTCCAGAGTGCGGCGGACGCTTCACGACGTTCGAGCGCGTGCAGCTGCGCGAGTTGATCGTCGTCAAGAAGAACAATAGGCGCGAACCTTTCGAGCGTGAGAAGCTGGAACGTTCCATCACCCACGCGCTGCGCAAGCGGCCGGTCGAGCGCGAACGCATCGACCGCATGATCACCGGCATCGTTCGCCGCCTGGAGAGCATGGGCGAGAATGAAATTCCTTCGCCGGTGATCGGCGAACTCGTGATGCAGGCGCTCTCGAGCCTGGACAAGGTCGCCTATGTGCGCTTCGCCTCGGTCTATAAGAATTTCCGCGAGACCAAGGATTTCGAAGCTTTGATCGGAGAGTTGGAGGGCGGCGAAAAAGATTAGCCGCGCCCAAGGTGAACGAGTTTTCTCACATGCGGCACGCTCTCGCGCTCGGACGGCGCGGGATCGGTCGCACCGGCGCCAATCCATCGGTGGGATGCGTCATCGTCTCGGACGATGGACGCATCGTCGGGCGCGGGCGCACCTCTGACGGCGGACGACCGCATGCGGAGGGAAACGCTCTGGCCGCTGCAGGAAATCTGGCGCGCGGTGCCGCGGCCTATGTCAGTCTTGAACCTTGCGCGACGGTGACCGACACGCCGTCCTGTGCGGACTCGTTGATCAACGCGGGCGTGCGCCGCGTCGTTGTCGCGGTTCAAGATCCCGACCCACGCACCAATGGCGCCGGCATTGCCAAGCTGCGAAACGCCGGCATCGACGTCGTTACCGGCGTTTTGGCAGACGAGGCACGGCAGACGCATGCGGGGTTCTTCATGCGCACGCTCGCCAATCGGCCATACGTGACGCTGAAGATTGCGCAAAGCGTGGATGGCATGACGGCGAGCGCGTCGGGCGCCAGCAAATGGATCACCGGCGAAGAGGCCCGCCGGTACGGACATCTGCTCCGCTCGCAGAACGACGCCATCCTTGTCGGCATCAATACTGTGTTGGCAGACGATCCGAGTTTGACATGCCGTCTCCCGGGATTGGAAAAACACGCGCCGCTTCGTGTCGTGCTCGACACACAATTGCGCCTGAGCGAAACCTCCCGGCTTGCGGCGACGGCAGGAGCAACACCGACGATCGTGTTCACGACGGCGAGCGAGGGCGCAGAAAGGCTGCGCAACGTCGGCGTCGAAGTCGTGCAAGTCGCGCGTGACGCGCGCGGCAGGCCCGAACTCTCGGCAATGCTGACGGAGCTGGCGAAGCGGAAGGTTACGCGGCTGTTGGTGGAAGGCGGCGCGACGGTTCACGCCGCCTTTCTGGACCGCGGCCTTGCGGATCGCTTGGAAATCTTCACCGCCCCGATCGTCTTTGGCGCCGCGGGACATGGCGCGATCGACGCATTGGCGGCGCTGACTCTTGAAGAAGCGCCTCGTTTTCGCCGCATCTCGCAACGGCAGGTTGGGATCGACCTTCTGGAAAGCTACGTGGCCAAGGCATAAAAGGAAGTCATGTTTACTGGAATCGTCACTGATGTCGGTCGTGTTCGCCATATCGAAAAGCGTGGCGACACGCATATCGTTATCTCGACAAATTATGATGTTTCAACCGTCGACATGGGCGCATCGATCGCGTGTTCGGGCGTGTGCATGACTGTCGTCGACAAGG